>Ga0163144_10001981_pt1 | contig 47873 bp, 46 predicted proteins | sample OliLak19BULKMAT1_FD_123175 | JGI IMG/M metagenome (GOLD analysis project Ga0163144, IMG submission 123175) | Freshwater microbial mat bacterial communities from Lake Vanda, McMurdo Dry Valleys, Antarctica - Oligotrophic Lake LV.19.BULKMAT1 | ecosystem: Environmental > Aquatic > Freshwater >... | reverse complement strand
GGTGGGGTGCGGGAGCGGCGCGGGGAAGGGCTCGAGGCGCTTCGGCTGCCGGGCTGGGCTGTCTGAGGCCGGCTGATGGCGGGTGGATTTCGGTAGGGCAGGTGGTTTGAAAGTACTATCCGCTGGCGGCGGCCGCAGCGGTCCGGGCCGACGGCGCGGGCTGCTCTGATAGAATTAGACGGCTTTTTCGCACGCCGAACGGCTGAGGAACTCCCTTGAGCGATGTTGAGACGGCCGCGGCTCCCGCGGCGGAGCCGATCCGGACGGAAGTGGTGATCGTCGGAGCTGGCCCCTGTGGCCTGTTCCAGGTATTCGAGCTCGGCCTGCTGGGCATCAAGGCCCATCTGCTCGATTCGCTGGCGGCGGCGGGCGGACAGTGCACCGAGCTCTATCCGGACAAGCCGATCTACGACATCCCCGCGCTGCCAATCTGCGGTGCCCAGGAGCTGGTCGACCGGCTGCTGCAGCAGATCAAGCCGTTCGACCCGCAGTTCCACTTCGGCGAGGAAGTGCTGGAGGTCACGCCGCTCGAGGGCGGCCGGTTCCGGGTCGGCACCTCGGCAGGCACGGTGTTCGACGCCGGCGCGATCGTGATCGCCGCCGGCGTCGGCTCGTTCCAGCCGCGGCGCCTCGGCGTGCCGGGCGGCGAGCCGTTCGAGGGCCGCCAGATCCACTATCGCGTGCGCAGCGCGGCCGAGTATCGCGGCAAGGCGCTGGTGATCTTCGGCGGCGGCGATTCGGCGCTCGACTGGGCGCTGGATTTCGCGCCGACCGCCTCGAGCCTCACCCTGGTTCACCGTCGTTCGGAGTTCCGCGCGGCGCCGGCATCGGTGGTTAAGATGCGCGACCTGGTGGCGTCGGGGCGGATGCGCTCCGTCCAGGGCCTCGCCGAATCGGTGCAGGTCGAGGCTGATCGGCTGTGCGGCGTGGTCGTCAAGGACGCTGACGGCACGCGGCACTCGTTGCCGGCCGAGCACGTGTTCGCGTTCTTCGGGCTGCATCCGAAGCTCGGGCCGGTCGCGGGGTGGGGCCTCGCGCTCGAGCGCAAGGCGCTGAGGGTCGACACCGAGAAGTTCCAGACCAGCGTGCCGGGGATCTTCGCGGTCGGCGACATCAACACTTATCCCGGCAAGAAGAAGCTGATCCTCTCCGGCTTCCACGAGGCGGCGCTCGCCGCGTTCGGCATCCAGGCGCATCTGTATCCCGAGAAGAAGCAGTTCCTGCAGTACACGACCACCAGTCCGGTGATGCAGAAGCGCCTCGGCGTGACGATGATCTGACGGACGCCGCGCGCGATGGACCAGCGACTCACCGACCTGCTGCAGCAGTTCCAGCTGGAGCGCCTCGAGGCGAACTTGTTTCGCGGCGAGAGCCGCGACATCGGCAGCCCGCAGGTGTTCGGCGGCCAGGTGCTCGGGCAGGCGCTGATGGCGGCGTATTCGACCATCGAAGGGCGGGTCGTGCATTCGCTGCATGCCTATTTCCTGCGCCGTGGCGACTTCAACCTGCCAATCGTCTACCAGGTCGATCGCAGCCGCGACGGGCAGTCGTTCTCGTCACGGCGCGTGATCGCGATCCAGAACGGCGAGCAGATCTTCACGTTCTCGGCCTCGTTCCAGGAACCCGAGGACGGGCTCGACCACCAGGTCGACATGCCCAAGGTGCCGCCGCCGGAGTCGCTCGCCGATTCGAGCCATCCGCCGGCCGACGTGCTCGAGCGGCTGCCCGAGAAGGTGCGCAGCTTCCTGATGCGCGAGCGGCCGTTCGAGCTGCGCCGCGTCGAGCCGCTCGACGTCTGGCAGTCGAGCGCCGCGCCCCCGCTGCAGAACGTCTGGCTGCGCGCGGTCGGCCGGCTGCCCGACGACGACCGCCTGCACCGCAGCCTGCTGGCCTACGTGTCCGACTACAACCTGCTCGCGACCGCGACGCTGCCGCATGCCATCGGCATGCTCGACGGCAGCCTGATCACGGCGAGTCTCGATCATGCGATGTGGTTCCACCGGCCGTTCCGGCTCGACGACTGGCTGCTGTATTCGATGGACAGCCCGAGCGCCTCGGGTGCGCGCGGCTTCACGCGCGGCAGCGTCTATACCCGCGACGGCAAGCTGGTCGCCAGTGCCGCGCAGGAAGGGCTGATCCGCGTCGTGGCGAAGTGCCCGTGAGCGCGCTGGTTCACGTTGCATGAGCGCCGATATCCGCATGCCGGACATGGGCCTTCGCGTTAAGGTCCGGTTCATCGCCGGCGCTTAGATTGGTCGCTGCGGCATCCGCCGGGCGAGTGTTACTCCAGGAGCAGGTCAGATGTTCAATCGTATCTTGTCGAAGCAGATGGGCCTGGCGTTGCTGGGCGCGGTGTCGCTGGGAGCCGGTTCTTCTGGTGCCGGCCTGATCGGCACCGCCCGGGCGCAAGCCCCGGCCCAGGCGCCAGCCGCGGCCGCTGCGCCCGACGCCGCCTTCAAGCGCGGTCGACTGCTGTACATCCAGTGCCGCGCCTGCCACGAGCTCAAGGAGGGCGAGCCGAACAAGGTCGGGCCGAACCTGCACGGCATGATCGGGCGCAAGTCGGCGCTGGCCGAGGGCTTCGGCTATTCGCCGGCGCTGAAGGCGGCGAACCTCACCTGGGATCTCGCCACGCTCGATCGCTGGATCGAGAAGCCGAGCGCGCTGGTGCCGGGCAATGCGATGGCGTTTGCCGGTGTCGCCAACCCGAAGGATCGTGCCGCGCTGATCACCTACATCGAGACCGAGTCGGCCACGAAGTAGACCGCCGCCACGGCGATCGCGACCACGGCCGCGATCGTCAGAACCGCGGCGAGCGGTACGGCCAGCAACGCCAGCAGGCTCCAGCGTTCGACGCGGCGCGGGGTCTCGAGCCAGCGTTCGAGCAGGCGATGGTTGCGCTGTTGCGCCTTGAATGCTGCGTCGAAGAGATCCCCCGCCAGCGGCACCGCGCCGAGCGTGGCATCGAGCGCGACGTTGGCGATCATGCGCAGCTGCACCGGGGCCGGTGCGCCCATGCGCCGCGCCAGCAGGATGCCGTAGCCGGCGAACGCCGCGCCGAGCAGGTCGCCGGCGCCCGGAAACAGGCCCAGCAGCGGATCGAGGCCGAAGCGCCAATTCGTGCCGGGAACGCGGAAGGCCTGGTCGAAAAGCCGCGCCAGCGCGCGATGCCGGCGCCAGGCCTCGAGGTGCTCGCGCGGGATGTATTGTGGAACCGGGTCGTCCATGACCACAGTCTGCCTGCCGCGGGCGCGCGCCTCAGCGCGCCAGCGCCAGGATCTGTGCGTCGAGGATCGGGTTCACGCGCGCCGGGTCTTCCATCATCAGGAAGTGGCCGACGCCGGCGACCGTGACGACGCGCAAGCCCGGCACCAGCTTGCGGATCCGTGCCTCGTCGGTGATGCCGTTCAGGTCGGAATTGATCACCACGACGGGCACCGACAGCGCCCGCAGTCCGGCGACGGCATCCCAGGCATTGAGGCCGCGCAGCGCGCCGAGCGCGACCTGCGGCGGCGCCTGCGACATGTCGTCGACGATGCGGCGCTTCAGCACCGGATCGCTGCGCGGCGTGAACATCGAGTTCGCGACCAGCGCGCGCGTCGAGCCGATCGAGTCCTGCTCGAAGGTGGCCATTCGCTGGCTGGTCTCGGCCGCGGAAGGACCGGGCAGGCCGACGCTCTTCAGGGTGTCGAGCCCGATCACGCCGACCACGCGCGCGCCGAGGCGTTTCGCGGCTTCGACCATCACCGGGCCGCCCATCGAGTGGCCGACCAGCACCACCCTTGGATGATCGGGCAATGCGTCGACGACGGCGGCGACGTCGGCGCCGAAGGCGGCCATCGACCAGTCGTTGCGGTTCGCTCCGGAGGCGCCGTGGCCGGCGAGGTCGACGGTGGCGACCGTGTAGCGGCTCTTCAGGTCGGCGACCTGAGCTTGCCAGTAGTTCGAGTCGCAGGACCAGCCGTGGATCAGCACGACCAGCGGCTCGCCGCGGCCGTAGACGCGGTACTGCACGTGCACGCCGCCGGCGGCCGAGTCGACGATGCGCGGACTGCCGTCGGGTATCACGAGTGTCGATTGCCCGGGGCGGGGAGAATCGGCAGTGCCCGCAGGCGGAGGCACCGCGGGTTCGCGGCTGCATGCGCCGACGGGCGCACCGAGCAGCAGCGCAATCGCCACCAGCGAAGCCCGCCGCGCCACGGCGTTCGCTGAATCAGTCGAAGACGTCGTCATGCTCACGCTCCGATCAGGGTCCACTGATAGCCGTCGGGTGCATCGAACGTGAACGCGCGCCGGCCGAACTCGTCGCTGGCGACGTCGCTGACGCGCCGGGCCCCGGCGCCCGCGACGCGCCGCTGCATCGCCTCGACGTCGTGGCAGCGCCAGGCGTAGAGACTGTAGCCGAGGCAGCCGGCGCGCGAGCGCTCGAGGCGGTTCTCGATCCTGGCGTCGCCGGCGAAGCGCACGCACTTGAGCTTGCCGGAGCGACGCTCGGCCAGCGACTTGCCGGACCGCGGGTCGTCGAAATCCACCATGTGGAAACCCTCGCCGGGCTCGAGGCCGAAGATCGTGCGCGAGCCGGTCGCGTTCTCGTACGGCGTGGTCTCGTCCATCCAGCGCTGCAGTCCGAGCACCTGATCGTAGAAATCGAATACCCGCGGATCGTCGTTCGCGATCATCAGGCCGCAATGCGTGTGCTGGCTGGTGCGCAGCAGGCTGTGTGCGTCGATGCGGCCGTAGCCCGGGCTCTCGTAGCCGAAGCGTTCGAAGAACACCTGGCGGTAGAGTGGCAGCATCAACACCATCTCGCGCACGCCGATGATCGCATCGCGGAACGGGCGCGCGGCGCGCGTGCCGCTGACCTCGCCGATCACGGCGAGCACCGGCTCGATCAGCGTCATCGGCTGGCCGGCCTCGCGCGCGCGCTGCGCGTGGTTGACGATGTTGCTGACGCTGGCGGTGACGCGCACGCCCCAGCGCGAACCTACGCAGCGCAGGTTCGGGCCGATCCCGAGGCCGTCGTTCAGCGGGCGTTCCCACTGCATCAGTCGCACCAGGCCGTGGTCGGCATCCTGGTGCAGCAGGCGCACCGAGCGCAGCGCGGAGTCGACGCCGTAGAGCGCGCGCGCCGCAGCCGCGTCGAGCTCGCCGATCGCACCGACGCGGCAGCCGAAGGCTTCGTAGAACGCGATCGCCTCGACCAGGTCTGGCACGCCGACGCAGACTTCGTGCAGGCCACCGTGGCAGCCGGGATTCGCGACACTCATGCGCCCGAGTCTGCCACAAAACGGCAGCCGCCCAGGCGGCGTGCCGGCAGGTTCAGAACCGCCAGCCGAACGCCATGGACCAGTTGGAATCGACGCCGTCGTGCACCAGCCGTTCGAGCGTAGCCTGCGTCAGCGTGCTGCCGAGATCGAAGCTCAGTCCCCAGGGTTCGTAGGTGGTGACGACGCCGAGCGCCAGCGATGGATCGCCGAAATGCTTGCCGTTGCCCACCTGCTCGGTGTCGCCGCGCAGATCGAAACCGGGGCCCGTCAGTTGCGTCAGGATGCCGCGGCGTGGCAGCGGCACGGCTACCAGGACATGCGGCGCAAACGTCCAGCGGCCGTGGCGGCGCGGGAACTCGAGGCCCGCGAATGGCGTGATGTGCGAATAACGGCCGTCGAAGGCCACCGTGCCGGTCGTGCCGGTCGCCGGCCCGCCGAGGATCCGGTAGTCGAACGCGTAGCCTGCCAGCTGCACCTGCTCGGCCTGGAGGCCGACGACCCAGTGGTGGCGGCCCAGGCGTCCGCCCTCGCTCGCACGCGTGAACGCCAGGCCGAGGCCGGCGTGGATGGCATGGCCGCCGCGCGAATCGAAGCGCGCGGGCGCCGGCAGCGGCAGCGGCACGTCGAGGATCGCGAGCGTGCGCAGCGGTCGCAGGTCGGCACTGCCTGAGAAAGTCTCACGGTCGTAGAAGCCGAAGCCGGAGGTCGACCAGCGGCCCAGATGGCCCCACTGCAGCGAAACCGCGAGTGTCGGGCCTGCCAGAGAGAGCTCGCCGCTGGCGGTGCGCGAGTAGCCGAGCGTCAGTGCCGGCGTGCCACTGCGGGCACGACTCGTGGAGGCGTCGTCTGGCGTTGCCCCGGTTTGCGCCGACCACACCGGCAGCGACGCGTAGCGGTTGTCCATCGCGACTTCGGGCAGGTGTTCCGCGACGAATTCGATGTGTTCCTTCGAAGCCGCCGCCGCGGGCGCCTGGGCGAGCAGCAGGGCGCAGGCCGCGAGGCCGACCGATCGGAGTGCCGGCGGGAGGTGCGCGCGATGCATGTTCAGAAGCGCTGCTTGGTCTCGACCAGGAACTGCATGTTCTTGATCGACGAACCGCCATTCAGCGGGAACGCCAGGTCGATATGCAGAACGTTGCCCAGTGCCGAGCGGCTGTTGCCGAGGCGCAGCCCGAAGCCGACGTCGCTGAGCACGCCCTGCGCGCGGCTGCCGAACGGGTTGTCGCCCCAGGCGCCGCCGACGTCGACGAAGGCAGCAGCGCCGACGTTGACCAGCCGGAACGGATACCAGTTGGTGAACGCGCGCTGCTCGAGCGTGAAAAGCCAGCGGCCCTCGCCGCCCTGGTAGCGCAGCGGGTAGCCGCGCAGGCCCGTGTCGCCGCCGATCAGGATCTGGCGATCGGCGTCGAGGTTGCGGCCGGCGTCGAAGCCGAGCGCGGCAAAGAGCAGGCGCCGATCCGACTGGTGCAGGTACCAGCGCGCGGAGCCGTTCAGGACCGTGTCGGCGAGTTCGCCGTCTTCGTAGCGGCCGGCGAGCGCGGCCGAGAACAGCCAGGTCTGGTGCTCGCCGGCTTCGAGGCCGCGGGTGACGCGGGTGTCGAACAGTACCGAACTGCGATCGGCGCCGAACGCGCCGTCGGCGAAGCCCAGCTGGGCGCGTGCGCGCCAGCCGTAAGCGAAGTCTTCGGTACGCTCGATCTGGTCGCGATTGCGCGCCTTGCGGAAATCGTCCTCGATCCACTCGGCGGAGACCCAGGGATATACGAGCTTGCGATCGGGCGGCGTCACGGTGGCGAGCGTGGAGACCGGCACGGCCGAGAAACGCCGCTCGTCGAAAGTGACGCCCGCCCTGTAGCGCAGCACGTGGCCGTCTACCAGGCCGCGCGACCAGCCGCCGTAGACCGTGCCCTGCTTCGCCTGGCTGCGGTACTCGCCGACGCGCTCGCCGAGATCGTAGCGCGGGTCGATGCGGTCGTCGTCGCGGAACGATCCGCCCCCGGCCCAGCGCGCATCCAAGGCGTAGAAATCGTGGTCCAGCAGCAGGCCCTGGGCGCTGCCGTCGCTGTTGTCGGAATAGTCGATCGCGAATTGCCACCAGCTGCTGCCGAGCTGGCGATCGCGATAAAGGAAGGTCGTGGAGTCGCGGTCGATGCCGGAGGAACGGTCGACGCTCAGCTGGCTGCCGCGGCCAAGCAGGTTCAGTTCCTCGAGCGTGAAGCCCGAGGTGTTCGCGCCGCCCTTGCGGCCGAAGGAGACGCCCGGGTTCAGGGTCCAGACGTCGGCGGTGACCACGTCGATGTCGACCACGCCGTCGTGCCAGGCGACCGGCACGATGTGCGCATCTTGCAGGTAGCGCGAAGTGCGCAACTGACGTTCCGACTCTGCCAGCAGGCGCGGGTCGTAGGTTTCGCCGCTGCGGAACAGCAGCTGCGTCTCGATCGTGTCATGGCGGGTGCGGATGTGAACCTTGTTGGCGACGCGGAACAGCGACGTGTTCTCCTCCGGCAGCGCGGTGTCGAAGATCTCGCGCGGATCGATGCGGATCAGGCCGATTCGCGCGCCGGTGGCCTGCAGCGCGGCGTCATCCGGCACGCCGGGCGGGCGCATGGTCGAGACGAGCGGGGCGCGCGAGCCGAGGCTCGGCAGCACGCCGCCACTGGCTTCTTCGGCGGGCGCCGGCTGCCCGATCGCCAGGGCCAGCGCCAGCGTGAACACGGCCGCCCGGGCACTTCGCGCCGCGCGGCGCCACAGCGGCAAGCGCGCCAGCTTGCGCCAGTCTCGATGGCAATGGTCCAAGGCAGTCTCCCAACGACACGGTTCACGAATACAGGTTGGACGGCCGGAGCCGTCGATACCAACCGCGCAAGGCGAATTATGTGCGGTTTCGCACGATCGTCCTGCCGGCCCGCGTGGGGCCGCGCCTGCGCTAGCGCGCGGGGGCGCTTAGCGGGGGGAGTGCCCTGCTGTCGCTGGGAGCGCGGCAGTGGAGGCGCTGGTGGCCACTGCGGTGGCGGCGAGTGCGGCCCTGAAGTGCGGCAGCCCCCAGACGAACAGGCCGGTTGCGAGCACGGTCGCGCTGCCGGCGACGATCGCACAGCTCTTGCCGACCGCGAGGTCGTCGCCGAAGCCGTACTGGGTGATCGCGGCGGTCAGGTAGGGCGCCAGGCCGATGCCGATCAGGTTGACGAACAGCAGGTAGATCGCCGACGCCTGGGCACGCATCCGCGGCGGGGTCAGTACGACGACGCCGGTGGCGCCGGCGCCGAAAGCGAAGGCGGTGAAGAAGCCGATCGGCACCAGGAACAGCGTCGAGAGCGTGAGGTCGCCGAGCACGGTGCAGCCGGCGGCGAACGGGATCAGTGCCACAGCGGCGGTGAGCCCGACGCGCATCGAGGCATCGAGGCGGCCGGCCGCGCGCCAGCGATCGGTGAGCCAGCCCCCGACCAGGATCCCCGCGGTGCCGAACACCGCGATCGCGATGCCGACGCGAAAGCCGGCTTCGGCGAGCGGCAGCTGCAGCGTGCGCACGAAATACTGCACGCCGTAGATCTGGAACACGTTCATCACCATGCCGAGCACGGAGAAGCCGAGGATCAGCGAGGTGTAGGCCTTCCAGCGCGCGGCGAGGAAGGCAATGGTGTCGCCGACCGAGGCCTTGGTGAGTGCATCGGCGCGATTGCGGCGCAGCGGCTCCGGGATCGTCAGGATCCACACCGCCAGCAGCATGCCCGGGATGCCGACCAGCAGGAACGTCAGCTGCCAGGCGCGGATCGTGCCGATGAGCGGCAGCGTGTATTCGGGCGAAGCCGACACGAACTGGATCACGAGCCCGCCGATGATCAGCGCAAGGCCGACGCCGAGCGGCAGGCCGATCACGAACACCGACAGCGCGCGGCCGAGGCGCTTCTCCGGAAAGCTGTCGCCGGCCATGGAGTAGGTGGCGGGCGAGAGTACCGCCTCGCCGACTGCGACGCCGATGCGCGCCAGCGCGAGCTCGACGAAGCCGCGCGCCACGCCGCACAGCGCCGTCATGCCGCTCCAGAGCGCGACGCCGACGACGATGATGTTGCGGCGGTCGTAGCGGTCGATCGCCCAGGCGATCGGCACGCCGACTCCGGTGTAGAACACCGCGAACACGAAGCCATACAGCAGGCTCATCTGGGTTTCGCTGATGCCGAGATCGGCACGGATCGGCCCGACCAGCAGGCCGAGGACGACCCGGTCGATGAACGACAGGATGTAGGCGAGCATCAGCACGATCACCATGTACCAGGCGACGGCGGGACGTGGCCAGGGGGCCTGGTGCGGCGCGGCGCCGGCACCGATCGTCGCCGGTGCCGCGCCTGGGGCGCGCGAGGTTGCAGGCACGGCGGTCATGGCGGCGGAGCTCCCGTTATTCTCGTGCTGCTTCCTGCAGACGGCGCAGCGTCGCCGCTGGGTGCGGCCGGCGTCAAGGATCGGCGACGAGGCGAAAGCCGAGCAGGAAGCTGCGGTAGTCGAACGGGTCCTTCGACTGCGCCGCGGCGCGGGTCCAGTTCGGGCCGCTGACCCAGGAGCCGCCGCGCGGCGTGCGATGGGCGCAGTCGCCACTGCCGGCGGCCATCCAGGCCGACCCGTCGGTCGGGGCGCCCTCGAAGCCCGGATGCCAGCAGTCGACGGTCCACTCGAACACGTTGCCGACGGTGTCGTGCAGTCCGAACGCATTCGGCCTGAACCGGCCCACCGGCGCGGTGTAGAGGTAGTCGTCGCTGCAGTTGTGCACCTGCTGCTTCGGATAGTGCGGCTTCAGGTCGTTGTCGCCGACGTTCGCGTAGGCGCAAGCCTCGGTGCTCGCCGTGCCCCAGAACCACGGCGTCTCGCTGCCGGCGCGATTGAAATATTCGAACTCCGCCGACGAGGGCAGGCGGTAGCGCCGGCCGGTACGGGCGCTGAGCCAGGCCGCGTAGGCCTCGGCGTCGGGCACGCTGACGCAGACCACCGGATGGTCGGCGCGCTGCGGGAAACCGGGAGTGCGCCAGTTGTGTTCCTGCACGTAGCCGTAGTGGCCGTCGTAATACTGGCAACCGTCGGCGGTGGGGCGCCCGGTCGCAGCGACGAACTCGAGCCACTGGCTGCGCGTGATCTCGTAACGACCAACGGCCAGCGCGCGCGCCAGCCGGATGCGGCGCTTCGGTCCCTCGTTCGCGCCGCGATCGACGGTGTCGGGCGCGGAGCCGATCGTCACCTCGCCGGGCGGGACGATCACCATCTCGGGACAGGTCGGACAATCGCGCAGCGTGCGCGGTGTCGTGTCCGCTGCGGGCGCCGCGCCCGGCCAGTGCAGCAGCACGGCGACCAGGATGACCGTGAGCCGGCAGGCTGCGTGCGCCATGCACGCCGGAAGGACGAGGGCGGGTCGGATCATCCTGCGCTCCTCAGTCGGTCCCGAGCAGTTCGACTTCGTGGCCTTCGGGGTCCTCGAGCATCGCGATCACGCGGCCGCCGGCGCGCAGCGGCGCCGGTTCGCGCCGCACCGCCACGCCCTGCGCCGCGAGCTCGCGCACGCAGCGCGCGATGTCACGCACGCCGATGCCGAGATGGCCGGCGGCGGCATCGTGCGGCGCCGGCATGCCCGCGGTGTCCCAGTCGTGCCAGAGCTCGACCTGGGGGTCGGTCGGTGCGGGACCGTAGCCGATGAACACCAGCGTACGGCGCTGCTCCGGCATCTCGATGCGGCGCAGCTCGCTCATACCGAGCAGGCCGCAGTAGAAGCCGAGCATCTTCGGCAGGTCGTGCACCCGCAGCATCGCATGCAGCAGGCGTGGCTCGAAACTCGCGATCATGGTTTCAGCACCTTGCCCGGATTCATGATGCCGTTCGGGTCGAACGCGCGCTTGATCGCGCGCATCAGCTCGAGTTCGACCGGTGGCGCATAGCGCGCGAGTTCCTCGACCTTCAGCCGGCCGATGCCGTGCTCGGCGCTGAAGCTGCCGCCGAATTCGCGCACCAGGTCGTGGATCGCGCGCTTCACCTGCGCCTCCTGCGCCTTGAACCGTGCGACATCCTGCCCCGGCGCCTGGCCGAGGTTGAAGTGCAGGTTGCCGTCGCCGACGTGCCCGTAGGCGACCAGCACGCCCTCGGCATGCGCCGCGACCCAGGCGCTGGCGCGCTCGAGGAATTCGGGCAGGCTCGCGACCGGCACCGCAACGTCGTGCTTGAGGCTTGCGCCGGCGCGGCTCTGCGCCTCGGGGATCGACTCGCGCAGTTTCCAGAACGCCTGCCGCTCGCGTTCGTTCTGCGCGATCGCGGCGTCAGTGACCTGGCCGTCCTCGAGCGCGCGCGACAGCGCGGCCTCGAGCACGGCGCCGAGCCCCTCGTCCGCGCGCGGCGAGCTGAGCTCACAGAGCAGGTACCAGGGCGAGCCGGCGCCGAGCGGCGCCGCGACTCCCGGCACGTAACGGGTCGTCAGCTCGATCGCCACCGCCGGCATGAGCTCGAACGAACTGACCCGGTCGCCGGAAGCGGCACGCAGGCCGGCCAGCAGCTCGACCGCGGCCTGCGGCCGGGGGATCGCCACCAACGCCGCCGCGACGTCACGCGGCCGCGGGAACAGCTTCAGGCTCGCCGCGGTGATCACGCCGAGCGTGCCTTCGGCACCGACGAACAGCGACTTCAGGTCGTAGCCGGTGTTGTCCTTGCGCAGCGACGAGAGCGTGGAGAGCAAGCGCCCGTCGGGCAGCACGACCTCCAGGCCGAGTACCAGGTCGCGCGTCATGCCGTAGCGCACGACGTTCAGTCCGCCGGCGTTGGTGGAAAGATTGCCGCCCAGCTGGCAGCTGCCCTCGGCGCCGAGGCTCAGCGGAAAGAACCGGTCGGCGGCCTCCGCGGCCTGCTGCACGGCGACCAGGATGCAGCCGGCTTCGGCGACCATCGAGAAATTCAGCGGATCGATCTCGCGGATCCGGTCGAGGCGCCGCAGCGACAGCACCAGCTGGGTGCCGCCCTCGTCCGGCGTTGCGCCGCCGCAATAGCTGGTGTTGCCGCCGTGCGGCACGACGCCGATGCGCTGGCTGTTGCAGAACGCCAGGATCTTCGCGACGTCCTCGACGCTGCGCGGCAGCGCCAGCGCCAGCGCAAGGCCGCGATAGAGGTGCCGATGGTCTTCGAGTACCGGCGCGAGCTCGGCCGCGTCGGTGCGAAGTACGTCCGGGCCGACCAGGGCTCCGAGCAGCGCGAGCGGGCTGCCCGGGCCGGGCATCATACGGTGGCGAGTGCCGGGCGGCGGCAGCCGGGCTTGGTCAGCAGGAACTGCACGTCGCCGAGCTGGCGCTCGGCAAAGCCGCCCTCGCAATAGCAGAGGTAGTATTCCCAGAGGCGCACGAAGCTCTCGGGATAGCCGATGCGTCGCACCTGGGCAATGTTCTCGAAGAAGCGCTCGCGCCAGAGGCGCAGCGTGGTCGCGTAGTGCGGGCCGATGTCCTCGAGATGGAACACCTTGAGGTCGCTGACGCGGCCGAGCGACTCGGTGATCACGCCGACGCTCGGGATGAAGCTGCCCGGGAAGATGAAGCGCTGGATGAAGTCGACCGACTTGCGCGCCTGGTCGTAGTGCTGGTCCTGGATCGTGATCGCCTGCAGCAGCATCGCGCCGTGGTCCTCGAGCAGCGACGAGCACTTGGCGAGATAGGTGTCGAGGTAGTCGGCGCCGACGGCCTCGATCATCTCGATCGACATGGCCTTGTCGTAGGTGCCCTTCAGTTCGCGGTAGTCCTCGAGCAGCAGCGTGATGCGATCCTGCAGCCCGGCGCGGGCGATCTTGTCGCGCGCGTAGTCGTGCTGCTCGCGCGAGATCGTGGTGGTCGTCACATGGCAGCCGTAGTTCGCTGCGGCGTGCATCGCGAGGCCGCCCCAGCCCGTGCCGATCTCGATCACGCGTTCGCCGGGGCGCAGCGCGAGCTTGCGGCAGACCGCATCGAACTTGGCGACCGAGGCCTGCTCGAGCGTCGACTCCGGCTGCTCGAAGATGCCGCAGGAATAGGCCATCGTCGGGTCGAGCATCAGCGAATAGAGCTCGTTGCCGAGGTCGTAGTGCGCGGCGATGTTGCGCGCGCTGCCGTTGCGGCTGTTGCGGTTGAGCACGTGGAACAGCTTCAGGAACGGGCGGCTGACCAGCGACCAGCGGCTGTCCATGCCGTTCATCAGCTCGCGGTTGACGACGAACAGGCGCACCAGCGCGGTGAGGTCGTCGCAGCGCCAGAGGCCGCGGATGTAGGCCTCGCCGGCGCCGACCGTGCCGCCGAACGCCGCGTCCGCAAACATCTGCGGATGCTCGACGTGCACCGTGACCGAGAGGTCGCAGCGCGGCGTGCGCTGACCGAAGCGCCGCTCGCCGTCGGGTTCGACGACCCGAAGCTCGCCGTGCTGCAACTGCTCGAACTGCGCCAGCAGGAGCTTGCGCCCGAGCCGCGCCAGCGCCGAGGGCGTCTCCGCCCGCCTGGCGTCGACGTCGACGGGGATGATCGAGGCCTTCGTCTGTGTCGCGGTCTTTGTGTTCATGTCGCGATCTTGTTGGGGTGGGTGAAAAATGGCGTGCGCTTCAGGGCCAGGCGCAATGCCTGCCAGTAGATCATGCCGGACACCTTGGCCGTGACCAGCGGAAAGACCATCAGGGCGCGCGCCAGCGAGGCATGCCCGATCGGCTCGCGGCGCAGCACCAGGGTGGCGTCGAACTGGACCGCCCCGTCGCGGGAATTCTCCATATGCACGTTCAGCGACTCGCCCGGCTCGGTGAAGCGCCAGTCGTAGCGCATGTCCATCGGCAGGAACGGCGAGACGTGGAAGGCCTTGTCGAACTGCCAGCGCAGCGCCTGCGCCCCGACGCGTTCGGCATCGGCGCGGCGCAGCACGTAGGCATGACGTTCGTCCCAGGGGGTATTCGTGATCTCGGCGACAATGGATTCAACCTGCCGGTCTTCCGCGTCGTAGACGTAGTAGAAGCTGACCGGATTCGTGACCCAGCCGAAGAAGCGCAGGTGGGTCAACAGGCGGATAGGGCCCGCGGGGCGGGCCCCGGTTTCGCGCTCGACGAGGTCCCTGACGGCCGTGTCGAGCGGGACCGAGCTCGCGCCGTGGTAGTCGGCGCGGCGGAACCAGGCCAGCGCGGGATGGCGCGCGGACCACAGCCAGAAGCGGTCGAACAGGCCGGGCAGCTCGGCGAGGTCGATCAGCGTCAGGAAGATCCGGTATTGGAAGTCGTTGCGCCGCGGCGCGTGGCGCCGATGGCGGATCGTCCCGACGTAGAGGCAGCTCTTCATGGCGCCCCTCAGCCGGCCGCGCGCCGCTGCGGCGGGGGCAGCACGGTGGTGGCGAGCGTCGCGACCTGCGGTTCGCCACTGGCGCGCTCGAAGTCCGCGAGCGCCCAGAGCGCGCTGACGACACCGTCCTCGTGGAAGCCGTAGCGCCAGTAGGCGCCGCAATAGTAGGTGCGGTTGATGCCGCTGATCTCGGCGCGGCGGCGCTGGGCGGCGACCGCCCCGGGGGTATAGACCGGATGCTCGTAGCTGTATTCGCCGAGCACCCTGGCCGGATCGATGTCGGCGCCGCGGTTCAGCGTCACCATGAACACCTCAGGCGCATCCAGCGTCTGCAGCACGTTCATGTCGTAGGTCAGCGCGACCGGGCCGCTGCTGTCCTCGAGCAGGTGGTAGTTCCATGCGGCGCGCGCCAGCGGCCGGCGCGGCAGCATGCGCGTGTCGGTGTGCAGCACGGCCTCGTTGCGCTGGTAGGGAAAGGCGCCGAGCAACTCGCGCTCGAGCGGGCTCGGATCTTCAAGGATCCGCAGCGCCTGGTCGCTGTGACAGGCGAAGAACACGTGGTCGAAGCGCTCGACCTCACCCCGCGCCGTGCGCAGCGCCACGCCAGTCGCATCGCGGCGCACGCCGGCGACGGGCGTCGAGAGGCGGATGCGATCGCGGAACGGCGCCACCAGCCGGCGTGCGTATTCACGCGAGCCGCCGCAGATCGCGCGCCAGGTCGGGCGGTCGTCGACGTTCAGGAAGCCGTGGCGATCGAAGAAATCCACGAAGAATCGCGCCGGGAACGACAGCATCGCTTCCCCGGTGGCGGACCAGATCGCACGGCCCATCGGCACGATGTAGCGCCCGATGAAGGCTTGCGAGTAGCCGCCGCCGTGAAGGTATTCCGACAGCGTCAGCGCGTCATCCCCGGTCGCGAGCAGTTCGCGCGCGCTGCGGTTGAAGCGCAGGATGTCGGCGATCATCCGCAGGAACGAGGGTCGCAGCGCGTTGCGACGCTGCGCAAACAGCGCGTTGACGGAAGTACCGTTGTACTCGAGCCCGCTGCGCTCGCAGCGCAGCGAGAAGCTCATGTCGGACCACTGCCAGGCGGCGCCGATCTCCTCCAGCAGTGCGATAAAGTTCGGGTAGGTCCAGTCGTTGAAGACGATGAAGCCGGTGTCGATCGCGTAGTGGCGGCCGTGGCGCTCCACGTCGACCGTGGCGGTGTGCCCGCCGAAGGTCGGGTTCGCCTCGAACAGCGTGATGTCGTGGTGCGGGTGCAGCCGGTGGGCTGCGGTCATTCCGGCAATGCCGGAGCCGACGATCGCGATGCGGCTCATGCGGGACGGCCTGTGCGCCGCTCTGCGATCGTCAGCGCCGGCGCGGCCGGATGCGGCGCGCCGAGTAGTCCCGCGCCGAGACCGGCACGGGCTTGAGGTCCCAGATCACACCGAGCCAGGAGAGCAGCTTCAGCATGTAGAAGGTGATGTCGATCTCCCACCAGTAGAAGCCCTGGCGGGCGGCGCTCGGGTAGTGGTGATGGTTGTTGTGCCAGCCCTCGCCGAGCGTGATCAGCGCGAGCAGCCAGTTGTTGCGGCTCGCGTCGCCGGTGCGGTAGCGCTGGCGGCCGAAGACGTGCGAGAGCGAGTTGATCGTGTAGGTGCCGTGGTAGCACGCGACCGTCGAGATGAAGAAGCCCCAGACCAGCATCTGCCAGGACGAGGTGCCGAGCTGCGGATCGGCCCAGTCGAGCAGCGCGCCGAGGCCGAACATGCCGAGCGCCAGCGCCACGGGCACCAGGATGTCGAAGCGGTCGAGCCAGCGCAGTTCAGGGAACTGCAGCAGGTCGCGGACACGGCGCAGGTCGGGCGCGAAGCCCTTGCTGGTCAGGAACCAGCCCATGTGCGAGCGGACGAAGCCGTGCACGATCGGCGAGTGCGAGTCTTCGCGACGATCGGAGTAGGCGTGGTGGTGACGGTGATGCGCTGCCCACCAGACCGGGCCGCGCTGCACGGCGGCGGCGCCCAGCAGGCCGAAGATGAACTGCCCGACGCGCGAGGTCTTGAAGGACCGATGCGAGAAATAGCGGTGGTAGAAACCGGTGATCGCAAACATCCGTACCAGGTAGGCGACGATCGCGACGATCACGGCGACCGCGCTCGAGCCGACCCAGATCACGGCCAGGCAGGCGAGGTGCATGCCGACGAACGGGATGATGCGCGACCACTCGACGCGGTCCTCGACCTCGGCCGCGCCTTCGGCACGTTCGTCCAGCGGACCGGTGTCGAACCAGCGCAGCAAACTGCGGCTCACGCGCGCCAGCAGATGGCCCTTGGCCCGAACGTTCTCGACCTGCATCACGACCTCTTGAAACGGCACGGGGCCTTTTCGATCAAAAACTTGTAAGGCCCGCGCCCGCAGCTGGAAAAGAAAGGCGCCACGCCGGACCCGGAACGGCCCCGCGTGACGCTCGATGCGGACCGGGGGAGGCCCGCCGTTCTCAGCGCTGGCCGCTACCCTGGCGCAGCGCCTCGATGCGCTCCTCGAGCGGCGGATGGCTCATGAACAGGCGCTTCAGGCCCGTAGGCGTGCCGCCGTTGATGCCGAAGGCTGCCATCTTCTCGGGCAGCGCCTGCGGATCATGGGCGCGCTTCAGCGCCTCGAGCGCGCCGATCATGCTGCCGGTGCCGGCGAGGCGGGCGCCGGCGATGTCGGCGCGGAACTCACGCTGCCGCGAGAACCACATCACGATCACGCTCGCGGCGACGCCGAGCAGCAGCTCCAGCACCATGACGATCACGAAATAGCCCATCCCGCCGCGGCCGTCCTCGTTCTTGAACACGACCTTGTCGATGAAGCCGCCGATCACGCGCGCGAGGAAGATCACGAAGGTGTTCACGACGCCCTGGATCAGCGTCAGGGTGACCATGTCGCCATTGGCGACGTGCCCGATCTCGTGGCCGAGCACCGCTTCGACTTCCTGGCGCTTCATGCGCTGCAGCAGGCCGGTGCTGACGGCGACCAGCGCCTTGTTCTTGTTGGCGCCGGTGGCGAACGCGTTCGCGTCGGGCGACTCGAACACGCCCACTTCCGGCATGCCGATGCCGACCTGCGTCGCCTGCGCGCGCACGGTCTCGACCAGCCACTGCTCGGTGGCATTCTGCGGCTGGTCGATCACGCGGACGCCCATCATCCGCTTCGCCGACCACTTGGACATCAGCAGCGAGATGATCGCGCCACCGAAGCCGAACAGCGCTGCGAACACCAGCAGGCCGGTGTAGCTGCCGCCCTGGGCAGCGAGATACTGGTCGAGTCCCAGCACCCTGGCGACGACCGAAAGGACGAGGACGACCGCGAGGTTGGTCGCGATGAACAGCAGTACACGTTTCATGGCAGCTCACATGCTCCTGAGGGTGAAAACGCCTCTTCCTTGAGGCCCTGCCTGACGCTCCCCCCACGGGGTCGGCAGGCTGCAGCCGGTGGCAATGTAACTGTCCCCGGGCCGCACTGCCATATCTGCCCCTTCGGGCGCTGAATTCAAGGGGCGGGCGAGAATTTTGTTGCGCTGCGGCAACGGAATGATCCGCATCCGGTGAGCGGGCGGGCCGCCGACCTGCGATCAGTGCGCGGCGATGAAGTCGGCGATCGCGGCGGTGTCGTCGAGGTCGAGGTGGCGCGCCGCGCTGGTCCAGCGCGCGGTTGCGGCCTCGGTCGGACAGGCCACGGCCAGGATGGAGGGGTCCATGGCGGCCAGCGGCTCGGCGGCGCCGGTGACGGCTGGACGGTGAACCTCGATCCGCGGATGGCCGGCGAAGCCCTTGTAGCCCTCGATCAGCACCAGGTCGCAGGGGGCGAGGCGGGCGATCAGCTCGCCGAGCGCCGGCGGCGAGCCTTTCTCGACCGTATGCATCAGGAACCAGCGGTGATCACTGGCGACCAGCACTTCGCGGGCGCCGGCTTCGCGGTGCCGGTAGCTGTCCTTGCCTGGGGAGTCGAGTTCGATGTCGTGGTGATGGGTGTGCTTGATCGTCGACACCGACTGGCCGCGTCGGCGGAATTCCGCGACCAAGCGCACCACGAGGTGCGTCTTGCCGCTGTTCTGGCGGCCGACGATGCCGACGGTCTTCAAATCCGGGGGGCCGGTGCGCGAGGGGCGGCGCAACCCGGTCGCTCAACGATCCGCGGTTTCCTCTTCGTCCCAGTCGTCATCGTCATCGTCGTCGTCCCAGTCGTCGTCCTCGTCTTCTTCTTCCTCTTCCTCTGCCTTTTCTTCTTCGTCCTCCTCGTCGGACCAGCCTTCCGGCTCGGACGTCAGCTCGAGGTCCATCTCGTGCCAGGCCTCGATGTCGAGTTCCTCGATTTCGCCGTCGAGGTATTCGATCTCGATCAGTTCCGAGTCCTCGTCGACGGTAAGCACGCGAAACGTCTCTTCCTCCTCGACGTTCTGGTACCACTGCCCACGGACCGGCTCATTGTCTCTGCTCACGGATCTGTCCTCGCGCGCCTGGCTGATGCGGTATCGACCGCGTCCGGAATCTTACTTGCCGTGCTCCGTTGCAGGCAATCGACGCTCGCAGCGATCCGGGGGCCTGCACTATAGTGACGTGCACCCAGGTGCCCCAGTCATGCCCGATTCCGTTGCCCCAACCGCTGTCCGGACTCCACTCGCCGCCGCCCGTCGCATCGTCGTCAAGGTCGGTTCCGCGCTGCTGGTCGACGCCGTCACCGGCCGCCTGAACCGCACCTGGCTCGAGAGCCTGGTCGAGGACGTCGTGCGTCTGCGCGACGGCGGGCGCGAGGTGATCCTCGTCTCCTCGGGCGCGATCGCGCTCGGCCGACGGCATCTCGGCCTGCCCAAGGGGCCGTTGCGGCTCGAGGAGAGCCAGGCGGCCGCGGCCGTCGGCCAGATCCGCCTCGCCCATGCCTACAAGGAACTGCTGGAGGAGCGCGAGATCCCGGTCGCGCAGGTGCTGCTGACACTCGAGGACAGCGAGCAGCGCCGCCGCTACCTGAACGCGCGCGCGACGCTGCGCGAGCTGCTGGCGCGCGGCGCGGTGCCGGTCATCAACGAGAACGACACGGTCGCGACTGCGGAGATCCGCTACGGTGACAACGACCGTCTCGCCGCGCGTGTCGCGCAGATGCTCGGTGCGGACTGCCTGGTGCTGCTTTCGGACATCGACGGCCTCTACACCGCCGACCCCAACAAGGACCCGGCGGCACAGTTCATCCCGGCGGTCGAGGCGATCACGCCGGCGATCGAGGCGATGGGCGGCGGCTCTGCCTCCGCCGTCGGCCGCGGCGGCATGGCCACCAAGATCGCGGCGGCCAGGATCGCAATCGCCGCCGGTTGCCACATGGTGATCTCGGCTGGCGCTCACCTGCATCCGGTGCGGCGCATCGAGCAGGGCGCGCGTTGCACCTGGTTCGTGCCCAAGGAGTCGCCGGCGACGGCGCGCAAGCAGTGGATCTCGGGCACGCTGAAGCCCTCGGGTGCTCTGATCATCGACGACGGCGCGCTGCGCGCGCTCGAGGGCGGCAAGAGCCTGCTGCCGGCCGGCGTCGCGCGGCTGACGGGCCGCTTCGACCGTGGCGACACGGTCAGCGTCGTGGCGCTCGACGGTCGCGAGGTCGCGCGCGGCATCGCGGCGTATTCCGACGCCGATGCGGCGAAGATCATCGGCCGGCGCACGGCCGAGATCGAAGGCATCCTCGGCTTTCGCGGCCGCGACGAACTGATCCACAGGGACGACCTGGTGCTGCAATGACGACCACTGGACTCGCGCAGGCGGTCGGCGAATCGACTGCCGACCTGATGAACCGCCTCGGCGCCGCGGCGGTGGCCGCGCGGCCGGCACTGGCCAGCGCGACGACGGCGCAGAAAGACCGGGCGCTGCTCGCCGCGGCGCTCGCGCTGCGCCGGCGCGCGGCGACGATCCTCGAGGCGAATGCGCGCGACATGGCTGCGGCGCAGGCGAAAGGGCTGTCGGCGGCGATGCTCGACCGCCTGCAGCTCGACCCCAAGCGCGTCGAGTCGATGGCGCGCGGCCTCGAGGAGATCGCGGCCCTGCCCGACCCGATCGGTGGTGTCTCCGCGCAGTGGCAGCGGCCGAACGGGCTCGTCATAGCGCGGGTGCGCGTGCCGCTCGGCGTGGTCGGCATCATCTACGAGAGTCGCCCGAACGTGACCGCCGATGCGGGCGCGCTGTGTCTGAAGTCCGGCAATCCGGTGATCCTGCGCGGTGGCTCCGAGAGCCGCGAGTCGAGCGCGGCGATCCATGCCTGCCTGGTCGAGGGGCTGGTCGAGGCGGGCCTGCCCGCGGCTGCCGTGCAGCTCGTGCCGACCTCCGACCGCGAGGCCGTCGGCCACCTGCTCGCGAAGATGGGCGGCATGGTCGACGTGGTCGTGCCGCGCGGCGGCAAGAGCCTCGTGCAGCGGGTCAAGGAGGAGGCTCGCGTGCCGGTGATCGGGCATCTTGAAGGCAACTGCCACGTCTACGTCGATCGCGATGCGGATCTCTCGATGGCGCGCGGGATCGTGCTGAACGCCAAGCTGCGGCGCACCGGGGTCTGCGGCTCCGCCGAGACCCTGCTGGTCGATCGCAGCGGCGCTGCCGCGCTGCTCGCGCCGCTGGTGCACGCGCTGCTCGAGGCCGGATGCGAAGTGCGCGGTGACGCCGACGCGCAGCGTGTCGATCCGCGCGTGCGGCCCGCGACCGAGCAGGACTGGTACACCGAGTATCTCGACGCGATCATCGCGGTGCGGGTCGTCGACGACGTCGATGCGGCCATCGCGCACATCGCGAAATACGGCTCGGCGCACACCGAATCGATCGTCACTGCGAACGCGGCGACCGCCGAACATTTCCTGGCGCGGGTCGACAGTGCGATCGTGCTGCACAACGCCTCGACCCAGTTCGCTGACGGCGGTGAGTTCGGCATGGGCGCCGAGATCGGCATCTCGACCGACCGCTTTCACGCACGTGGCCCGGTGGGCGTCGAGCAGCTCACGAGCTACAAGTACGTGGTGCACGGCTCGGGCCAGATCCGGCCCTGAGCGGCCGGTCTCAGGCGTCGAGGAACTCCCGCAGCACGGCGGCCAGCGCTGCGGGCGCGGTGTCCAGTGCGCGACCGTCGAGACGGGGCATCTCCCGGATCGTCGCCGCTGCCAGCCGCGCCGCGGCGGCGCGCGAATTCGCCGCGATCAGTTCGTCCACGACGATCACCAACGCCGGCTGGCCCACCAGCGCGAGGCGTTCTTCGAACGGGTAGCGGAACACGGCGTCGAACGCCCACGCAGAGCGCGGCGCGGCGCGCAGTGCATCGGCGAAGCGCGCCAGGCATTCTTCGTCTGCGAGACCGAGGCCGGCGACCGTTTCCAGGCTGCGCCGCCACTGGGCGCCGAGGTAACCGGGGTCCGCGATCCAGGGCCGCGGCTGGACAAAGCGCCGGCGCCAGTCCTCGCGCAGCGCTGGCTCCACGAAAGGAATGCCGAGCAGCGCCAGGCGGCGCACCCGCGCCGGGCGTAGCGCCGCGAGTTCGAGCGCGATGGTGGCGCCGGTGTGCTGGCCGAACAGGTCGACGGCCTGACCGGCAAGCCGCGAAGCGGGATCCTGCAATGCCGCGTCGATTGCCAGCGCCAGCGCCTCGATCGAAGGTGGCGCATCGGGGCCGTCCGAGTCGCCGCAGCCCGGCGTGTCCACCGCACAGACCATGCGATCGGTCGCCAGATGTGGCGCCAGCCTGGTGAAGTCGCGCGACGAGCGCGGATTCTGGTGCAAGCAGACCAGCGGCGTGCGGGGTCGCTGCACCGCATCGGGTGCCCAGACACGGACGTGCAGGTCGCCGAAGCCGCAGCGCCAGAAGTCGCGGCCGCGGGGGCGGGCGTGCCGCGGGGACAACGACAGCGCCGGGCCGATCGGCGTGGCGACGGCTACGTCGGCCGACGCGACGGGCGTCGGCTCGGCGGCTGCGGCTGCGGCGGGCAGGGCCGCGAGTCCGGCGGCGGCGGCCAGCAGATCGCGGCGCCGGGTTCGCGCCACGCCGGGCGGCGCCGTCGTCGCGGCCGTCGATGCAGTGTCTTTGGTCATGGATCGCGCAGCCTCGCGAGCTCGGCCAGTGCCAGGTCGTGCTCCACGTAGTACAGCACTTTGAGATTGACGACGTGGGCGAGCCGTTGGCGGCCAGCCTCGCTGCGTCCGGCGGCGAAGTCCATCTGGGCGGTGTAGTACAGCGCCTCGCAGGCGCGTTCGCGTCGCCGTCGCGGGTCGCCCTGCGATTCGATCGCGGCCACCACGTCGCGCTCGTCCGCCTCGCCCTCGAGCATCCGCCACAGCGGCACCGGCCAGCGCTCGCCGAGCAAGGCGGCCGGAGCGGGCACCTGGGCTTCGGGCAAGCCGCCACGGCGCAGCGCGAGGCGCGCGAGCAGCTGCCAGAACGCGGCGACCTCGCTGGACTGGTTCTCGGCGTCGGCGTCGGCGTCGTCCGCGCCCGCGTCGGCGGCGCTCCTCGTCCGGTCGGCCCGCAGCCTCGCGGCAATCTGCAGCGCGCCGCGTGCGGCCGCATTCCAGCGGCCGGCGACGAAGTCGATCCTCGCCTGCAGTTCCCCGAGGTCGGCGGTGCGTGGCGCGAGCGCTGCGGCGCGTCCGGCGGCGGGTTCGGCCTCCTCGAGCCGGCCGAGGGCCAGCAGCACGCCGGCCTGCTCGAGACGATGACGCGCACTGCGCGGCTCGCAGTCGAGCGCGCGCTGCCAGGCGGCGAGTGCGCCGGCGCGGTCGCCGCTCAGCTGCCGTGCACGGGCGAGCCGCGCATGCAGGGCCGCATGGCGTGCGGCGCCGAGCGCCTGCGCGCAGTCGGTCGCCGGTCCGGGCGAGCGGGCGAGGGCCTGTTCGGCTGCACGCAGCTCGGCGCGCCGGAAGGACTCGTCCGGTGGGCTCGCGGCATCGAGCGTCGCGGCGAAATCGACCAGCGGGGCGCGCAGCGTCGCAGCCGGAGCGGCGGCAATCGCCGTCGCGAGGCCCACGAGCGGCGCCACCAGGCCGGCCAGCGCGGCGCGCCTCGCGGTTGCCGCGATCTGCGTGAGCCGGACGCAAGCCTCAGCGTGTGACGGGCAGGCCAAGCACGCCGCCGCGCAGCGAGAAGACCTCGGCGAGGCCGCGGGCGCGCAGGGCGCGGACGGCGTTCAGGCTGCGGCCGCCGCGTGCGCAGACCAGCAGGTAGCGCCCCGCCGGAGGCAGGTTGGCGCCGCCGAGCAGCTCGCCCATCGGCACGTGCCGCGCCCGCACCGACGGCGTCGGCACGCTGGCGAGTTCGTGGCCCTCACGGATGTCGATCACGGCGTAGCCGGCGTCGGCCGCGGCATCGAGGTCGTCGAACTGCAGTTCCAGCGCCGCATCGGCCGCGGGGTCCGCCGGCGGCGCGCGCAGCGCCGCCTGCAGGGCCTGCGCCGCGCGCACGCAGGCCTGCCCCTGGCACTCCGCAGCGCGGCGCGCCCGCAGGCGCGTGCTAGAGAGCGTGCCGAGATCGAGCAGCAGCACTTCGTCGCCGAGCTGGCCCGGCAGGTCGAGCAGCAGCTTCAGCGCCTCGAGCGCCTGCAGGCTGCCGAACACGCCGGGCACAGGTCCGAGTACACCGGCCTCGGCGCAGTTGCCGACCAGGCCGTCGCGCGTCGCCTCCGGCCAGACGCAGCGCAGGCAGGCGCCGCCGCGCTCCGGCCGCACCACCTGCAGCTGGCCTTCAAACTGGTAGACGCTCGCGAACAGCACCGGCTTGCCGAGCGCATGCGCCAGATCGTTCAGCAGGAACTTGCTCGAAAAGTTGTCGGTGCAGTCGATCACCAGGTCGGAGGCGCCGAGCAGCGCGGCGCCGTTGTGCGCATCGAGGCGCAGCGCATGCGCCGTCGCCTCGACGTCGGGATTCAGCGCGCGCACGCGCGCGGCCGCGAGTTCAGCCTTGTACTGGCCGCAGTCGGCGAAGGCATAGAGCGTCTGGCGATGCAGGTTGGAGGGCTCGAGTCGGTCGCCGTCGATGATCAGCAGGCGGCCGACGCCGGCGCCCGCGAGGTACTGGAGCACCGGCACGCCGAGACCGCCAGCGCCGACCACCGCGACCGTGCTGGCGCGCAGCCGCGCCTGGCCGGTCGCGCCGACCTCGCGCAACGCGATCTGGCGCGAGTAGTCCGGCACCGGTCGCGGGGCGGGAACATGCGCGTGAGCACGCACATGATCATGCACTTGGGCATCGTGATGGCCATGGCCATGCCCGTGATGCCGGCCGTGATCGTGTGGCTGCTGCGCATCGACCAGCGCCGATTCAGCCTGGGAACTGGGCGCGGTCGCGCAGCGCTCGCAGTTGACCCAGCCCGAGTCGCCGTTGACGTAGTGCTCTTTCTTCCAGATCGGGACGCGGTGCTTGACCTCGTCGATGATGTAGCGGCAGGCGCGAAACGCCTCGTCGCGATGGCGCGCACTAGCGCCGACCCAGACCGCGAGATCGCCGATCGCGAGGCTGCCGACGCGGTGCACGCAGCGCGCGTGCTCGACGCCGAAACGCGCGCAGGCCTCGGCGATGATCCGCTCGCCCTCGCGCACGGCGAGCTCGGCGAAGGCTTCGTATTCGAGCCGGACCACGGGCAGGCCTTCGTTATGGTTGCGCACCCAGCCTTCGAACGACGCGTAGCCGCCGGACGCCGGGTCGGCGAGCGTGCGCTTCTGCGCCTCGACCTCGAACGGCGTGCTGCTGAAACTGAACCGGCTCATCCGTGCCGCCGCCGCGCCGTTCAGCCGCCGGCGACCGGCGGGATGAACACGACTGAGTCGCCTTCGGCCAGCGGCTGCGACCAGTCGCCGAACTCGCCGTTGACCGCGACGCGCAGCACCTCGGGCCCTAGGGTGAACGGGTGGCGCGCGCGCAGCTCGTCGTAGAGCGCACGCGGCGTTTGCGCGGCCGTGGCGAGCGTCTCGTCGCTGCGCCCGGCCTGCTCGCGCAGCAGGGCGTAGTACTGCACGCGAATGCGGCGCTGCGCCGCGGATTGACCGGGAGAGAGAGTCTGCATGGCCGACCAGTATTCGTCGGCGGAGTTGATGTTGTCGAGGGCCTGCGGATCCAGTGGCTCGAGCAGCCGCGCACCGGACTGGATCAGGAACTTGCGGGGGCAGTTGCGCCCGGCGGCGGCCCAGGCGGCCAGCGCCGGCGCACTGGCTGGTTCGTAGACGGCACAGAGCGGCTCGGGCAGGCCGTCGTGCGCCGAGCGGAAGGCCGTGGCCGGGGCGCCGGGATCGCGCGCCGCAAGCAGGTGCGCGAGCGTGCGTTCGTCGAGAAACGGCAGGTCGCAGGCGAGCACCAGCCAGGCGGCTTCGGGGTGGGCGGCCTGCGCGGCGAGGATGCCGGCAAGCGGACCGAGCCCAGCCTGGCGATCGACGATCTTCGGATAACCGCGCCGCAGCGGATCTTCCACCTGGTCCGGCCGCACCGACACGAACGCGCGCTCCACCACCGCGCCGAGCCGCTCCCAGGCATGGGCCAGCTGGCTGCGACCGTGATATTCGAGCGCCGCCTTGTCGCGGCGCATGCGGGTGCTGCGGCCACCGCTCAGCAGCAGGCCCATCACCGGCGCGGCCGGCGCTGCGCTCATCGAGCGCGCCTGCGCGCGCGAGTGAAGTCGCGCCGGCCGCCGTGTTTCTCCAGCAGCCGCACGTCGCGGATCTCGATGTCGTGCGACAGTGCCTTGCACATGTCGTAGATCGTCAGCGCGGCAACGGTTGCGCCGGTCAGCGCTTCCATCTCGACACCGGTCTTGTGGAACACGCCGACGCTGCAACGGATCACCACCAGCCCGCCGCGACGGCTGTCGATGTCGATCGCGCAGCTCTCGATCGGCAGCGGATGGCAGAACGGGATCAGATCGTGGGTGCGCTTGACGGCCTGCACGCCGGCGATGATCGCGGTGTCGAACACCGGGCCCTTCTTCGTGCGGTGCCCGCTCGCGGCCAGCGCACGCGCGACGGCTGCCGGCAGCTTCACGCGCGCCTCGGCCACCGCCTCCCTGCGCGTTGCGCTTTTCGCGCCGACGTCGACCATGGTCGGACGCTGCGCCGCATCGAGGTGGGTCAGGCCAGACGCGGACGCGCCGCGCGCAGCCTGGCGGCGTACGGGCGTCGTGGGTTGGCGTGCCATCCGCTCAACCACCGATGAAGAACATCTCGACCTTCGAACCACCGCGCAGGCGCAGTTCGGCGCGCAGTTCGCTGTAGCGGTCGGTGCGTCGCGTCCAGATCGCCTGCAGCAGCTCCGACAACTCGGCGTCACTCGCGCCGGCGCGCATCGGGCCGCGCAGGTCGGCGCCTTCGTTCGCGAACAGGCAGGTGAACAGCGAACCGTTGGAGGACAGCCGCGCACGCGAGCAGTCGCCGCAGAACGGCTGGCTCACCGAGGAGATGAACCCGACCTCGCCGCCGCCGTCCTCGAACAGGTAGCGCTCGGCGACCTCGCCGCGATAGTTCGGCGACGCCGGGCGCAGCGGCCAGCGCGCGCCAATCTGCGCGGCGAGCTCGGCCGATGGCACGACCAGGCCGGGCTGCCATTGGTTGCGGTTGCCGACGTCCATGTATTCGATGAAACGGACGATCACGTCGCTGCCGCGGAAGTGCTCGACCAGGGGCAGGGCGGAGTGCTCGTTCAGGCCGCGCTGGATTACGGCGTTGACCTTGATCGGCGCGAGGCCGGCGCGCCGCGCGTGCTCGATGCCGTCGAGCACCTCGTCGACGCCGCCGAAGCCGCCGCTCATCTTCGCGAACACCGCCGGATCGAGGCTGTCGAGGCTGACGGTGACGCGCGAGAGGCCCGCGGCCTTCAGTTCCGAGGCGTGCTTCGCCAGCAGCACGCCATTGGTCGTCAGCGCCACGTCCTCGATGCCGGGGATCGAGGTGAGATCGCCGACCAGGTCGATCAGGTTCGGCCGCAGCAGCGGCTCGCCGCCGGTGATGCGGAGCTTGCGCACGCCGAACGGCACCACCAGGCGCGCGAGCCGCACGATCTCCTCGAACGACAGACGCTCCACCGACTTCAGGAAGCGGTAGCCGTCGTGGAAGGTCTCCTTCGGCATGCAATAGGGGCAGCGGAAGTTGCAGCGGTCCATCACGGAAATGCGCAGATCGCGCATCGGGCGGCCGAGCGTGTCGCGCGGCTCGCGCGAGCGAGGCAGCAGCGGAATGAGCTTGTCGTCGATATCGGCCATTTCTGTGCGGCGCCCTACCAGCGATAGAGTCGGGTCACGAAGCCCTTCGGATGGACGTTCGGGCCGGCCGGAAGTTCGACGAAGCCGTCGGTGCCGGTCAGCGAAATGAAGTCGCCCGAGCCGTTGGTGGGCGTTGGCTGCGCCCAGCTGCGGCCCCATTCGTCGATCGAGACCTGCACCGGCATGAAGAACGCGAGCGGCGCCTTGACTTCGACCGGCGCTGACAGCGCAATCTTCTCCGCCGGCAGGCTGGTCTGGCCCATGGCGGCATAGAGCGCCGGAACGACGTAGCGCGCCAGGCAGACCAGTGTCGAGACGGGGTTGCCGGGCAGCGCGAAGACGGCGCTGCCGGAGGGCGCGATGCCGAACCACATCGGCTTGCCGGGCCGCTGCGCGATCTTGTGGAACACGACCTTCACGCCGAGTTCCTCGAGCGCCTGCGGCACGAGGTCCAGCCGGCCCATCGACACGCCGCCGGAGAGGATCAGCACGTCGTGGGTGTCGAGGTGGACGCGCAACCGCCGCCGCAGCGTCTCGAGGTCGTCGGGAAGGTGATCGTCGGCGATGCGCAGGAAGCCGCGCTGGCGCAGCGCCGTGACGATGCCGTAGGCGTTCGAGCGGCGCACCTGGTGCGGCTCGATCGGCTCGCCCGGTTCGACCAGTTCGTTGCCGGTGGAGACCACGATGATGGTCGGTTGCGCGCTGACGCGGATCCGCGGCATGCCGGCACCGGCTGCGACCGCGATCTCAGGCGCGTTGAGCCGCCTGCCGGCCTGCAGCAGCAGCGCGCCCTGGCGGCCGTCGCTGCCGCGCCGATGCACGTTCAGCCCGGGCTCGGCCTTCACTGCCTGCTGCAACTGCGCGAAGCCTTCGGCCATCGCGATCTGCTCGACCGGCACGACCGCGTCACAGCCTGTCGGCAACATCGCACCGGTCATGATCTCGATGCAGTGCTGGCCGTTGGCGAGCGTCAGCGGCGCGTCGCCCGCCGCCTGCATCGCCTGCACGCGCAGCCGCCTCGCGCCCCCGCGCACCGAGTGACTGTCGATGGCGATGCCATCCATCGCGACACGGTCGAACGGTGGCTGGTCGCGCTCGCCATAGACATGCTCGCGCAGCACCGCGCCGGCGCACTGCACCAGCGGCAGCGACTCGATCGGCAGGCAGTTGACGTGCCGACCGATCAGGCGGTCGGCTTCGGCGGTGGAAATCATCCGCTAAGTGTATCCCGGCACTGTGCCCCGTGGCTCCTGCCCCGCGGACGGCGCCCGCGATCAGTTCTTCTTCTTGCTCTTGTCGCGGTAGGTGCGCACCTGGTCGTTGAAGCGCGCGGCGACGGTCGTGGCATCGTCGGCGGCGGCATTCTGCTTCTGGGACAGCATCTTCTTGCGCTCGGTCTTCTGCGCGTCCGTCAGGTTGGTTCCCTCGGCGAGCGCGTCGTTGTACTCGGTCTCGAGGCAGGTCTGGTAGGCGCCGATCTCGGTGTCGAACTGCTTCACCAGTTTCTGCATCGCGAGCATGTCCTCAAGCGTCGAGTTCTGGCCGTCCGGGATCTTCTCCGGGGCCTTCGGGTATGTGCAGGCGGCGTGGAGCGGGCCTGCGGCCAGGCTGGCGACGAGGGCCAGAGAAAACAACAGTTTCATGTCGAGAGATCCCCCAGGAAGTTCGGATGGCTTGGTCGGGAAGGTCCGCGGACAGCGTGCGGGCCCGGGTCTGAATGGACCCTGAACGACGCCCCCGCGCCCGGACCGCACCACATCACGGTCCTATATTAAGGCGGTGCCCGGGGGCGCGGCTACCGAGTCGCCTAGTCTTCTTCGAGCACGGACCTGGCCGGCTCGTCGAGGTCCTCGAACTGGCCGCGGTTGACGGCCCAGAAGAACGCCCACACCGCCACGGCGACCAGCACCAGCGATAACGGGACCAGCAGGTAGATGCTCGTCATGCTCGTGCTCCGTAAGGCAGGGGTCGGGCAGCGTCGATTGGGCCAGCGGCACCGGGCTCGGCCGGCGCCGCTGCACCCGTGCCGATTATGCGACGCGCGTTGAGCACGACGAACAGCGACGAGAGCGACATGCCGATCGCCGCCACCCAGGGCGGCATCAGGCCAAGTGCAGCCAGCGGGATCGCCGCGAGGTTGTAGACCGCCGCCCAGCGCAGGTTCTGCCGCACGATGACGAGCGTGCGGCGCGCGATGCCGATCGCCTGCGGCAGCACGCCGAGTGTCTCGCGCAGCAGCACTAGATCGCCGGCCGCATGCGCGATCGACGAGCCGTTGCCCATGGCCATCGAGACGTCGGCGGCGGCGAGCACCGGCCCATCGTTGATGCCGTCGCCGATCATCAGCACCTGGTGCCCGTCCTGTTGCAGCCGGCGCAGCAAAGCCAGCTTGGCCTCGGGACGCAACTGCGCCTCGAAGCGCGGCAGGCCCAGCGTCCGCGCCACCTGCGCGACCGGTTCCGGGCGATCGCCGCTCGCGAGTTGCAGGTCGAGACCGAGCGCGGCGAGTTCCCGCACCATGGCCGGCGCCTCGGGACGCAGTTCGTCCGAGATCCGGAAGATCGCCTGCAGGCCCGATTCATCGCCGAGCGCGAGCGTCGCGCCGGCAAGTCCGTCGGACAGCGCCGCAGGCGGCACCGTGCCGGCGGGTGCGAGCCCGGCGGCGAACTGCGGCCCTCCGACGCGCCAGCGCCGGCCCTGCACCTCGCCCTCGACGCCGCGGCCTGCCATCTCGTGTGCATCGGCGCAGCGCAGGTCGGCGCGCGCATGCGGCATGAACGCCGCGGCGAGCGGATGGCGCGAGGACTCCTCCAGCGCGGCGGCGATCGCCAGCGCGGTGGCTGCATCGAGTCCGGCGGCCGTGTGCGCGCCGAGCAGCCGCGCGGCGCCGCTCGTCAGCGTGCCGGTCTTGTCGAGGAGCACCGTATCGACCTGCGCCAGGCCCTCGATGGCATCGGAGCGCGTGACCAGCACGCCCAGCCGCGCCAGGCGCGAGGTGGCAGCCGCGATCGCAACCGGTGTCGCGAGCGACAGCGCGCAGGGGCAGGTCGCGACCAGCACCGCAAGCACGGCCGGGAACGCGCGCGACGGGTCGACGAACATCCAGGCGAGGCCGACCGCGGCCGTCAGCAGCAGGATACGCACGATGAACCAGGACGCCATGCGTTCGGCGGCGAGGCCGAGCCGCGGGCGTTGCGACTGGGCGTGCTCGAGCATCCGCACCAGCGCATGCAGCGTGGACTGATGCGGCGCCGCGGTGACCTCCAGTTCGAGCGCCGCGCCGGCGTTGACCGAGCCTCCGAGCAGGGCCTCGCCAGCCACGCGCCGCTGTGCGACCGATTCTCCGCTCACCAGCGCCTCGTCGAGCAGCGCCGTCGCCGAGAGTACGCGGCCGTCGACCGGGATCACCTGGCCGCTGCCGACCCGCAGCCGGTCGCCGATGCGCACCTCGGCAAGGGGCAGCTGGGCGACCGCGCCGGTATCGGGGTCGAGGCGCGACGCGCTCGCCGGCAGCGCGCGCGCGAGCGCATCGGTGACGCTCGCGGCCTGGTGGCGGCCTTTCATCTCGAACCAGCGGCCGAGCAGCAGGAAGAAAATGAACATCGTGACGGAGTCGAAATAGACCTCGCCGGCGCCGCGCAGCGTGTTGTACACGCTCGCCGTGAAGGCGAGCAGCAGCGCCAGCGAAACGGTGACGTCCATGCCGAGCGTGCGACGGCGCAGGTCGTGCAGCGCGCCGCGCAGGATCGGCGCGCCGGAATACAGCAGCACCGGCGTCGCGATCAGCAGGCAGGTGAGTTTCAGGAATTCGGCGATCTGCGGGTCGATGCCCTGGAATGCGCCGGTGTAGAGCCCGGCAGCGTACATCATCACCTGCATCGAGCCGAGCCCGGCGAGGCCGATGCGCTTGATCGCGCCGCGCCGTTCGTCGCGCCGCGCTGCCGCGGCGGCGTCGCCCGCCAGCGGCACTGGCCGGAAGCCGAGGCCGGCGATCGTGCGCAGGATCGTGCCGAGAGAGATCCGCCCCGACTTCCAGGTCACCGACACGCGACCGTTGACGACGTTGACCTCGGTCGAGGTCACGCCCGGCAGTGCGTCGAGGCCGGTGCGGATCGAGCGTGCGCAGTTGGCGCAACGGATGCCCTCGGCATTGAACACCGCGTGGCCCTGGCCATCGCTCTCGCTGGCCCAGTGGCCTTCGAGCGAGAACTCCGCGATGCCAGTGCCCGCCATGGGGGTGACTCAGCGGCCCAGGCGAACGAAGACGTCGGGCGCCTTGAATTCGCCGCGCAGACGCCAGTCGTCGACGCGTGACGCTTGGCCACCATTGCCGTTGCCTGCGCGTTCGACGTCTGGCGCCGCCGGTGCGAGCTCGACGAGCCAGTGACCGCGTGCGAGCGGCGGCAGTTCGACGCTGAAACTCGTCGCTGCACCCTCGCGCACCAAGCGCAGCCGACGGTCGAGCGAGGGCAGCGTCGCATGGGTCAGGTGCAGCTGGAGCGTCGCTGGCAGCGACGCGTCCGGCGTGTCGAACGCGAGTCCGACGCGCAGCGCGCCGGCGCTGCCGAAGTCCAGCGTGGCAGCCGCGCCGAGCACCGTGGCGCGCTCGGCCCGCGCCTGGTCGCGCTCGAGCGCCCGGCCTTCCCAGGCGTATTGGGGGGGAAGCGGCGGGTCGGCGCCGCGCGCCGCCAGAAACAGCGTCAGCATGCTGGCGCAGACGGTCACGGCCGGCACGCCCAGCATGATCCAGAGCACGGGGTTCGCGCCGGTGGCGGACGGAGCAGGCGGCATCAGTTCGGCATCCATGTCGTCACCCCATCAGTCTTCGGGAGAAAAGAACCGCGCGACGGCGGAGGCGGACAGGCTGGCATCGTCCTCCGACTGCACCCGGAAACTCAGCGATGCCATGCCATCGTCGCGGTCGCCGCGCTGCTGTTCGACGTCGTTCCAGGCATCGGCGCGCACGCGGATCGCCGCGTTGTAAACCTCGCCGGAAGGGACGTCGAAGGTCGGTCGTGCCGGATCCAGCCGGTAGCGCGCCGGCGCAGCCTGCCCGCCATCCGGCTCGTCCCCGCTTTCGCCACGTGCGGCACCGATGCCGGCCACGGAAACGACGAAGCGGTGCGGCCGCTCGTCCTTGTTGATGATCTTCAACGTATAGACGTTCTCGATCTCGCCCGAGTCGAGATTGCGGAACAGCGTGTTGCGGTCGTGCAGCGCATCGAGCGCGACCGGCTTGCGCAGCGCGAGCGCGACGCCGAGGCCGACGGCGAGCAGCGCCAGCAGCGCGCCGTACACGATGATGCGCGGGCGCAGCCATTGCGTGTGCTGGTGCTCGAGCTGGTGCTGGGTCGCGTAGCGCACCAGTCCAGGCGGGTAGCCCATCCTGTCCATCATCGTGTCGCAGGCGTCGATGCACGAGGCACAGGCGATGCATTCGTACTGCAGGCCGTTGCGGATGTCGATGCCGGTCGGGCAGACCTGCACGCACAGCGTGCAGTCGGTGCAGTCGCCGAGCCCGGCGGCACGCGGATCCGAGCCTTTCTTGCGGCCGCCGCGCGGTTCGCCCCGCTCGGCATCGTAGGTGACCACCAGCGTGTCGCGGTCGAACATCGCGCTCTGGAAGCGCGCGTACGGGCACATGTACTTGCAGACCTGCTCGCGCAGGAAACCGGCGTTGCCGTACGTGGCGAAGCCGTAGAACAGCACCCAGAACGTCTCCCAGGGACCGAGCGAGAAGCCCGCGACCTCGGCGGCGAGCGTCTGGATCGGCGTGAAGAAGCCGACGAACGTGAACCCGGTCCAGGCGGCGAAGGTGATCCAGAGGAACTGCTTGGCGGACTTGCGCCCGAGCTTCGCGCCATTCCACGGCGCCTTGTCGAGCTTCATCCGCTGCGAGCGGCCGCCCTCCGTGACCTTCTCCAGCCAGAGAAAGGCCTCCGTCCATACGGTCTGCGGGCAGGCGTACCCGCACCACAGCCGGCCGCCGAGCGCGGTGAAGAAGAACAGGCTCAGCGCCGCGATCACCAGCAGCCAGGTCAGGAAGATGAAGTCCTGCGGCCAGAGCGTCAGGCCGAACAGGTAGAACTTGCGCGCCGGCAGATCGAACAGGATCGCCTGGCGGCCGTTCCACTGCAGCCACGGCGCGCCGTAGTAGAAGCCGAGCAGCCCCCAGACCGCGAGATTGCGCAGCGAAGTGAAGCGACCCTTCACCTCGCGTGGATACACCTTGCGATGCGATTCGTAATACGACTCCTCGACCGGCGCTGCGCCGGCCGGAGGCAGTTCGCTGCGGCGAACCACCGGCTGCGTCGTGGTGTCGGCGCTCACGAGCGCTCCCTGCCGGCGGCGGGATCGACGACTCGGTCGCGAAAGGTCGACGGCGCCGCTGCGACGGGCGCCTGCAGCATGAACGCCGTCAGGGCGCTGGCGGCGGCGCAGACCGCCCAGAAATAGAAGAAGCCGAGGCTGTAGACTGCCGTGCGGCTCGCGCCCGCGCCGGCCCAGGGCAGCGCATCGGAGATCGGCGCCGGGTCTACCAGCGCGAATGTCACCATCGTCGCGACGCTGGCCGCGAGGAACGAGCACCACAGCACCGTTGCGACCGCGCGACCGCGCGCGCCGAGTTCGGCCGCTGCGGCCTCGTCGGCTTCGGGTCCTGCCGCGGGCGCCGGACCCGGATCTCGTTCAGGGGCTGGCCTGGGCAACACGCGGTTCTCCCATGCTGAGAACGTAGGCGGCAAGCAGCCGCACGCGTGCTTCGCCCATCCGCTCGCCCTGCGCCGGCATCATGCCCTGGCGGCCCTTGACGATCGTCTCGCGGATCTTCTCCGCGGAGCCACCATGGAGCCAGATGTTGTCCGTGAGATTCGGCGCGCCGAGCGCATGTGTGCCGCGTCCGTCGACTCCATGGCAGGCCGAGCAGATCGTCTCGTACTGCGTCTTGCCGGCGGTCGCGTCGCCGGTCGGGGCCTTGCGTCCGGAAAGCGTCATCACGTGCGCCGTGACGTCGTCGACACCCTTCAAGCCGAGCACGTCGATCCACGGCGTCATGATGCCGGTGCGGCCCTCTCGGATCGTCAGTTCGATGTTCTCTGGCTCTCCGCCCCATTGCCAGTCGGCGTCGGTGACGTTCGGGAAGCCCGGCGCGCCACGTCCGTCGGAGCCGTGGCAGGCGGCGCAGTTGTTCGCGAACAGGTTTCTGCCAACGGCAGTCGCGCGCGCGTCCTGCGAGAGCTCGAGCGACGACTTGCCGGCGAACTGCGCCAGCATCGCCTGGGTCTTCTTCTCCTGCTCGGCCTGCATCGCGTCGAACTGCGACTTCTGCGACCAGCCGAGCGTGCCGGGGGCATTGCCCATCCCCGGATACAGGATCACGTAGCCGACCGCGAATACGGTCGAGAGGATGAACAGCCACAGCCACCAGCGCGGCAGCGGGTTGTTGTATTCGCGCAGGTCGCCGTCCCAGACGTGGCCGGTGGTGTCGGAGGTGGTGGTGGACTCGCCGCGACGCTTGCGCATCGCCAGCAGCAGCCACATGGCGCCGACGACGTTGAGGATCGTCGCGATGACGATGAAGAGGCTGATTCCGCTGCTCATCTTGCCTGGTGCCTTCAGATGCTGCGCCGGTCGCGGCGCGCCGGTGCGTTGAGAACTTCCGCGTCTTCCTCGAGGGGCAGCCGGGCGGCGGCGTCGAATGCAGCGCGGCGCCGCCGGCTCCAGGCCCAGATGGCGACGGAGACGAACGCCAGCATCGCGAGGGCGGTGCCGACGCCGCGCAGCAGGTTCAGCGTGTCGAGGCTCATGGGATCACTGCCACTGCTTCGAGGCGATGCCGAGCACCTGCAGGTAGGCGATCAGCGCGTCCATCTCGGTCCGGTCCTGGACCTCGGCCGGGGCGCCGGCGATCTGCTCTTCGGTGTATGGCACGCCGACGGTGCGCAGCGCCTTCATCTTGCGCTGCGTCAGGGTCGGGTCGACGATCGCGGTCTCGAGCCACGGGAAGCCCGGCATGTTCGATTCCGGCACCAGATCGCGCGGATTGACGAGGTGGCGCCGCTGCCAGTCGTCGGAATAGCGGCCGCCGACGCGCGCCAGGTCCGGGCCGGTGCGCTTGGAGCCGAACTGGAACGGATGGTCGTAGACCGCCTCGCCCGCGAGCGAATAGTGACCGTAGCGCTCGGTCTCGCCCCGCAGCGGGCGGATCATCTGCGAGTGGCAGTTGTAGCAGCCTTCACGCAGGTAGACGTCGCGCCCCTCGAGCTGCAGCGCCGTGTAGGGCTCGACGCCCGGTGCCGGCTGCGTGGTTTCGCTCGAGAGCGCAAGCGGGATGATCTCCACCAGGCCGCCGACGCTGATGACCAGCGCGATCAGCACCGCCAGTAGCGCGGTGTTCTTCTCGATGACTGCATGCTTCACGAGTCGTGTTCCTGCTTGGGTTCAAGCGGCGAGAGGGGCGGGCGTGCCCGCGACGGCCGCGCCGCGCTGGCCGACGGTCTTCGCGACGTTGTAGGCCATGATGAACATGCCGCTGAGCACCAGGATCCCGCCGACCAGCCGCACCGCGTAGTACGGATAGGTGGCCTTCAGCGCTTCGACGAAGGTGTAGGTCAGCGTGCCGTCGGCATTGGTCGCGCGCCACATCAGGCCCTGCATGACGCCGGCGATCCACATCGAGGCGACGTACAGCACGATGCCGATGGTCGTGGTCCAGAAGTGCACGTCGATCAGGCGCGTGCTCCACATCTTCGTCTGGCCGTAGAGGCGCGGAATCAGCGCGTACAGGCAGCCCACGGTCACCATCGCGACCCAGCCTAGCGCGCCCGAGTGCACGTGGCCGATGGTCCAGTCGGTGTAGTGCGAGAGCGCATTCACCGTCTTGATCGACATCATCGGACCTTCGAAGGTCGACATGCCGTAGAACGACAGCGAGACGATCAGGAACTTCAGGATCGGATCGGTGCGCAGCTTATGCCAGGCGCCCGAGAGGGTCATGATGCCGTTGATCATGCCGCCCCAGGACGGCGCCAGCAGCATCAGCGAGAACACCATGCCGAGAGTCTGCAGCCAGTCGGGCAGAGTCGTGTAGTGCAGGTGGTGCGGACCCGCCCACATGTAGATCGATATCAGCGACCAGAAGTGCACGATCGACAGCCGGTAGGAGTAGATCGGGCGACCGGCCTGTTTCGGCACGAAGTAATACATCATCCCGAGGAAGGCTGCGGTCAGGAAGAAACCCACCGCGTTGTGACCGTACCACCACTGCACCATCGCGTCGGTCACGCCGGCGTAGGCCGAGTAGCTCTTGGTCAGCGTCACCGGGATCTCGGCGCTGTTGACGATGTGCAGCACCGCGATCGTGATGATGTAAGCGGCGAAGAACCAGTTCGCCACGTAGATGTGCTGCACCTTGCGGATCGCCAGCGTGCCGAGGAAGACGATCGCGTAGGCGACCCAGACGACGGCGATCAGCAGGTCGATCGGCCACTCGAGCTCGGCGTACTCCTTGCCGGTGGTCCAGCCCATCGGCAGCGAGATCGCGGCCAGCAGGATGACCAGCTGCCAGCCCCAGAACGTGAACTGCGCCAGCGCCGGCAGGAACAGGCGGGTGTGGCAGGTGCGCTGCACGATGTAGTAAGAGCAGGCGAACACCGCGGAACCGCCGAACGCGAAAATCACCGCGTTGGTGTGCAGCGGGCGCAGGCGGCTGTAAGTGAGCCAGGGAATGTCGAAGTTGAGCTGCGGGAACAGCAGCTCCGCGGCGATCAGCACTCCGACCAGCATGCCGACGATGCCCCACACCACGGTCATGATCGCGAACTGGCGCACGACGGCGTCGTCGTAGTCGACCCACGTCGCCGTGCCCTCGTGCGCTTGCGTGCGGGAGGCGGCACCCACGGCGATCGCGGTGCCGTCCAGGGTTCCGGCGGCCACCGATGCCGCCTGGCCGAACTGGTATGCAGTCATGTTCTGGTTGGTCCCTGTCTTGCGATGCGCGGACGGCGCACTCGCGGGACGGATGGTCGAATCCCGGACGCAGTGCAGGAATACGTAGATCACGAAGAAACTGCCGGGTCCTAGGTACAACTCCCGATCGTAGGCGCGTGCCCGCGTCCTAATGTCGGTACATCCGGACACGGGAGCGCGAGCATGGGTGGATCTAACGGCAGGACGACTCGCAGGCGAGCCTACGGCTGCGTGCTGATACTGTGTCTCGCACCGGCGCTCGTGCCCGCGCTCGTATCAGCCCTCGCGCCGGCCATGGCCGCCGCGGCGACCGCGAACTCCGGCGAGCTGCAGACGGCGCTCGCGGCGCGCCCCGATGCGGGACGCGGTGAGTCGCTTTATGGCACCTGCACAGCCTGTCACGGTCCCGATGGCGGCGGTGTCGCCGACGGGACGATCCCCGCGATCGCGGGCCAGCCGCAGCGCGTCATCGTCAAGCAACTGGCCGACTTCCGTCGCAACCAGCGCCTCGACATCCGCATGGAGCACTTCGCGGACCGGCGGCATCTCGAGGGCGCGCAGGATCTTTCGGACGTGGCCGCCTACGTGGCCGGCCTGCAGCGCAGGACCGCCACGGGCATCGGCGATGGCCAGGCGGTCGATGCGGGTGCGCGCGCCTGGTTCGGCGCCTGCGGGAGTTGTCATGGTGCGACCGGGAAAGCAGACGCGCAGCGGCTGCTGCCGCGGCTGGCGGGTCAGCACGCGGGATATCTGGAACGCCAGATCTTCGACACCGCCGCGGGGCGCCGCCCGAACATGAACCACACGCATCGGCGCCTGTTCAAGGGGCTGTCCCAGGAGCAGGTTACGGGGATGGCGGACTACCTGTCGCGACTGAACTGAGGCGGGCGCGGGAGGCCCTCGCCCGGTCTCAGGCGTCGGCGGACTTGCCGAGGTCCATCGCCATCCGCACCAGCTGCGCCAGCGAACGTGCGCCCATCTTCTCCATTACGCGGGCGCGATGGATCTCGATGGTGCGCTGGCTGACGCCGAGGTCGCCGGCCATCACCTTGTTGGCCTTGCCCTCGGTCACGAGCTGGAACACCTCGCGTTCACGCGGCGTCAGCGACTCGTGTCGATCGCGGATCAGCGAGGCCTCGCGCAACTCGGTGCGGTTCAGGCCATCGAGCTCCAGCGCCTTATGGACGCGTGTGATCAGGTCCTGGTCGCGGAACGGCTTCTGCAGGAAGTCGAATGCGCCGTGCTGCATTGCCTCGACCGCCATCGGGATGTCGCCATGACCGGTGACGAAGATCACCGGCAGCATCGCGCCGCGGCGGTTCATCTCTTCCTGCAGCTCGGGCCCGCTCATGCCCGGCATGCGCACGTCGAGCACCAGGCAGCCTGGCTGCTCGGCGTCGTAGCCGGCGAGGAAGTCGCGCGCCGATTCGTAGGCCACGGTCGGCAGGCCGACGGACTTCAGCAGCAGGCGCATCGAACTGCGAACGGCATCGTCGTCGTCGACGACGTGGACGGTCGGGGTGCGGTTCATGGCTCGTTCCTCGCAGGCGTGCAGGGCAGTCGCAGCACGAAGCAGGCGCCGGGCACGCCGGTCCGTGGTTCGTACACGAGCTTGCCCTGATGGGCCTCGGCGATGGTCCGGCTGATCGCCAGGCCGAGGCCGGTGCCCGTGTCCTTGGTGGTGCAGAACGGGTCGAAGATGCGTGCCACCACGGCGTCGGGTACCCCCGGTCCATTATCCTGCACTGATATTGTGACACTCTCGGCGCTTTCCCGTGCAGTGCCGACGATGATCTCGCGATCGTGCAGTGGCCGCTCGGCCAGGGCCTCGATGGCGTTGCGCAGCAGGTTGAGGATGATCTGCTGCACCTGGATGCGATCGAGCAGCAGTGACGGCATCCCGGGCGTCAGCTCGGCGCGGATCCGCACGTCGTGCAGGCGCGCGTCGCTGAGGGAGAAACTCACCACCTCGGTGACGAGGTCGTTGACGTCGGCCGGCTCGCGCCGCGTCTCCTTGTTCTGCACCAGGCTGCGCAGGCGGCGGATGATCTCCCCGGCGCGCAGCGCCTGCGAGGCGATCTGGTCGAGCGCCAGGCGCACGTTCTCGGGCTCGTCGCCCGTGACCAGCAGGCGCGACGCGGCGCTGGCGTAGTTGGTGATCGCGGCCAGCGGCTGGTTCAGTTCGTGCGCGATGCCGGCGGCCATCTCGCCCATCGTCGCGAGGCGCGAGACGTGGGTCATCCGCTGCTGGGCGACGCGCGTGTCCTCCTCGGCCTGCTCGGCCGCGGTGACGTCGAGCATCGTGCCGGCGATGCGCATCTTGCCTTCCCCGGCCGGCGTGACGTTGTAGATGGAGCGCACGTGCCGCACCGCGCCGCTCGGCGTCACGATCCGGTGGTCGCTCGCATGGCTGCCCGCTGCAGCGATCGCGGACTGCCACTGGGCGGTGTAACTCTCGAGATCCTCGGGATGCACCGCGGCGTGGGTTCGCTCGAGGCTGAGACGATCGTGCACGGGATCGAGGCCGAAGATCCGGTGCAGGTGCGGCGACCAGAACTCGACCCCGGTGTCCGGCACGTACACCTCGAAATTGCCGATGTTGCCGATCTCCTGGGCCTCGTTCAGCAGCGAGCGGGTGCGCTCCACCGACTGTTCGATCGCGCGCCGCGTCGTGATGTCCTCGCCCGAAGAAAAGTAGCCGACCAGCTGGCCGTCGAAGTCGCGCAGCGCGATGCAGCGCCAGGCGACCAGCCTGCGCCCGCCGCCTGCGGCCAGCACGTCGTGCTCGAAATAGACCTCGGATTCGCCGCCGCGACGCTCGAGGCGCGCGAACTGCGCCCGCACCTGCTCGCGCTGCTCCGCGGGCACGACGGCATCGACCCAGTCGCGCCCGAGAAGATCGACCTCGCGCCAGTTGAGCGTTTCGCAGCCCTTGCGGTTGATCAGCTGCAGTCGCAGGTCCACCGACAGCGCGACCAGGATCACCTGCGCCATCTCGAGGTACATGTTGGCGCGATCGCGCTCGCGGCGGACCGCCGCCATGGCCTCGCGCCGCAGCGTGATGTCGTGCAGCAGGCCGACGAAACGCGGCGGGTCGGATTCGTGGACTCTCCCGACCGACAGGAACACCGGGAACAGCGACCCGTCCTTGCGGCGCGCGTCGACCTCGCGGCCGACGCCGATGATGTGCGGCACGCCGGTGTTCATGTAGCGATGCATGTAGGCATCATGCGAATCGCGGTCGCGCTCGGTCATCAGCACGCTGACGTTGCGGCCGATGACTTCCTCGGCGCGATAGCCGAACAGCCGCTCTCCCGAGCGGTTGAAAGTCTCGATCCGGCCAGAGGCGTCGATCAGGATCACCGCATCGACGGTCGCATCGAGCAGCGCCTGCATTTCGCGCGGGGCGGGGGCGCCTGGGCTGGGATCCTGCACTTGGATTTCCTTTTGGCGGCGGGATGTTAGCACGCGAGGCATCACGGATTGCCGGATCCGCCAGCAACCGATACGTACTAGTCGCGATGCCCGCCGCGCGCCGGCATGCCAGCGTTGCACTTCAGGATTCCGGGCTTGCCGGAACCCGCCGGGGAGGCTGCCGAGTGGAAATCGAGGCCGTGCGCAAACGACTGCTTTCGCGCCGCGACGAGCTGGCGCAGCGCGCCGCCGATGCGCGTGCGGACCTGCGTCGCGAGCACGAGCCGCTGTCGGCGGATTTCAGCGAACAGGCCGTGCAGCGCGAGAACGACGACGTCCTGCGCGGTCTCGGCGATGCGGCGCGCGGCGAACTGGCAGGTATCAACCGCGCGCTTGCCCGGATCGCCGCGGGGACCTATCTCAGCTGCTCGGTCTGCGGCGCCGACATCGACGCCCGGCGCCTCGAAGCCGTGCCGTACGCCGATCGCTGCGCGCGCTGCGCCCAGTAGCCGAACCAGTAGCCGAAAGGGAACGGGCCCGGACTGCCCGGACGGCCCGGAAGGACGAAGCGCGCATGCCGCCGTTGAAATCGATCCTGGTGATGGCCGACCGGTCGGCCGATGCCCAGGTCGCGCTGCAGAAGGCGTTCGTGATCGCCCGTCATTTCCAGGCACGGATCGAGTTGCTCGCCTGCGATCCGGACGAGTCGTGGATCGCGCGCGGGCCGGACCGGCGCGAGGCGGGCGCCGTTGGCGGCGGTACACGCCGCCTCGACAGTCGTCGCTTCCTCGAGGCGCTGCGCAGCACGATCTCGGCGGACGACCTGCAGCTGCACGCGAGCGACGAATTCGACGGACCGCTGCACGAAGTCGTCGCGCGCGCGGTGCGGGCCGCCGGCCACAACCTGGTGGTCAAGCGGGTGGGCCGCCGCGACGGTCGGCGCCGGCCCGCGCTGGAGGCGGCTGACTGGCAGTTGATCCATGCCTGCCCGGTGCCGATGATGCTGACCCGCGGCCGGCCCTGGCGGCCGCAGCCGCGCTTCGTCGCCAGTGTCGGGCAGCCGGGCTCGGGCATCGGTGCGACGCGCAGCGAGGTGCTGGAGGTCGCGCGCTACCTGGCCAGCGGCTGCCAGGGTGCGCTCGAGATCGTCCACGATGGCGAGGTCGATCCGGCGATGGCCGGTGTCACGGGTGCGATGCCGATCGCCGCCCCCGCCGAGATCGACATGGTCGTGCTGCGGGCCTGCGGGCGCATCCCGGGCGGCAGTCCCCACGGCCAGGGCCCCGGGGCGCCGCTGGCCGAAAGGATCATCGAAACGCTCGACTGCGACGTGCTGCTGCTGCCGTCGTTTTCCCCCGAACTCTGAGCTCGACGCCGACCGGCACGGCGCCGCGCCGTAGACGCGCGACGGCGGCGCTCGCTACCATGACCGGCCGATCAGTGCGCCCGTAGCTCAGTTGGATAGAGCACATGGCTTCGAACCATGGGGTCGGGAGTTCGAATCTCTCCGGGCGCGCCAGGTTCCGGGCTCCCGGCACGGGTGCGCGTGCGGCTGCGGCTGCGGGTGCGGGTGCGGGTCGACGAGGAGCCACGGAAAATCCAACGGAGTCCCCGGATGTCCCACCGCGATGCGCTGCGCTGCGAACTGCTCTCGATCATCGAGACCCATAAGGAAGGGTTCGCCTCCGGCACTCCTGAATCGAAGCGCATCGACGCACTGATTGACGAGCTCGCACCGCTGACGCCGTACCCGCGGGCCATCGATCATCCCGAGGTGTACCGGGGCCACTGGGCCGCCGTCTACCACAACATCGGCAAGCTGGTCGGCGGCGCGGAAGCCAAGGACCAGGGCGTCGGCGTCACGGCTTCCCTGAAGGTGTTCTCGATGGGGCGGCTGCCCGACATCCCGGCCCGCTTCCTCGGCAATGGCCTGGAGATCGATCCAGGGACCGGCGCCTACAACTTCGTCGCGCAATTCGAGCTCGGCGAGCGGCGGGTGCCGTCGCACCACTTCTCGTTCGCGGCTTACCGGCGTCGCGAGGAGAACCTCGAGCGTTTCTTCGTCGACTTCGGCGGCTTCTCGGTGGTGCCCGTCGATTCCGCCCTGTCGATGCAGGAGTTCGCCGCGGCGATCGGCGTGGATGACCCGGCGCTGCTGTCGCACGAGATGACGCCGCGCCCGAAGCTCTGGTCGCAGGTGGCCTACATGGACGACGACCTGCGGATCCAGCTCGGCCAGCTCGGCGGCCATTACGTCATGCGCCGCACTGCGCTGCCGATGTATTCGATCGAGTATTTCCGCGACAATTCGATCGCGCCGGCATTCGCCGCCGCCAAGCCCGCGTGACCACGGCCTCGCGCGCCGTCTCGCTGGCCTGGGCCGGCGGGACGCTCGGCTCGAGCACGATGCTCGGGGCGATGAGCCTGCTGGTGCTGTTCTTCCTGACCGAGCAGTTGGGCATCGCCCCGGCGCTGGCGGGGACCCTGATCTTCGTCGCGCGGCTGTGGGACATCGGCGCCGCGCTGGTCATCGGACAGTGGAGCGATCGCAGCGGCGGCCGCTGGGGCCGACGCGCGCCGTTCCTGTTCGCCGGTGCGCCGCTCGCGTCGCTCTCGTACCTGATGCTGTTCGCGGCGCCGCAGGCCCTCGCGGGCCCCGCGTTGCATGGCTGGGTACTGGCCGCGCTGATCGGCTTCGCGACCGGCTACAGCCTGTTCGTCGTGCCCTACCTCGCGGTGCCGGCCGAGATCACTTCGATGCCGGCGCAGCGCACCACGATGATGACGTGGCGCGTGGTCTTCATGACGCTCGCCGGCCTGAACGTCGCGGTGTTCGGCGCGCTGTTCATCAAGTCCTTCGGCGGCGGTCGCGCCGGTTACGCCGGCATGGGCGCGATGCACGCCCTGGTGATCCTCGCGGCGATGTGGACCTGCGCGATCGTGGTGGCCCGCAGTCCGACGGTGGCGCGCGCCGAGGCTGCGCAGGGTGGGTCACTGGCGCAGATCGCGCGCGTGCTGCGATACCGACCGTTGCTGGTGTTCCTTGGCGTCAAGTTCTTCCAGCTCACGGCCGTGGCGAGCACCTCGGCATCGCTGCTCTACCTGGCGCGCTACGTACTGGGACGCGACGAGAGCTTCCTGATCCGCTTCGGCGCGCTGCAGCTGGCTGGCACGCTACTCTCGCTGCCGGCGTGGTCGTGGCTCGGCCGCCGCCATGGCAAGCGGGCAACCTATATGTGGGCCGGATACGCATACGCCGCGATCTCGCTGTCGTGGTTGACGGCCGCGTTCGGCGAGCCGGCCTGGGCCACCGACCTGCGCCTGCTGATGATCGGAGTCGGGTCGGCGGGACTCCTCGTGATGGGCTTCTCGCTGTTGCCCGACATCATGGCGCAGTACGCGCGCGCCGGCGGCGAGGCGCTCGAAGGCACGATCGCAGCGGTCTACAACATCGTCGAGAAGGGCACGGCGGCATTGGGCCCGCTGTTCGGCGGGTTGCTGCTCTCGGCATCCGGATTCATCAGTGCGGCGGGCGGGGAATTGCCGCGATCGCAGCCCGCCGCAGCGATCACCGCGATCCTGCTGCTCGCCGCCGTCATACCGGCCGCCTGCAACCTGGCCGGGTCGCTGCTGCTGCGCCGCTTCGCGCTCGGCGACGGCGGCATCGTGGCCCACGGTGGCGCGCGCGCGGCTTCGCTGGCGATCGCCGCGCTATGCATGGCATGCGTCGTGACGTCGCCCGCGGCCACCGCGGCGCCCGAGCGCACCTTCCACCGCACCGGCACCGATGACCCGGCAACTGTCGACCCGCACAAGATTGCGTTTCCCGGCGAGCAGCTCGTGGTGCTCGACCTGTTCATGGGGCTGACGACGGCCGACATCCGCGGTGGTCGTCCGGTGCCAGGCTGCGCCGAGTCCTGGACGATCAGCCCGGATGGCCGCAGCTACGTGTTCCGCCTGCGGCCGAAGCTGCAGTGGTCCGACGGCGCGCCGATGACCTCGGCGGACTTCGTCTGGTCGTTCCGCCGCGCGCTCGATCCGAAGACCGCGTTTCCGTTCGCATCGCGCCTCTATCCGATCCGCAATGCGCGCCTGGTCGCCACCGGCAAGGCGCCGCTCGAGGCGCTCGGCGTCAGCGCGCCGGATGCGCGCACGGTCCGGATCGACCTCGAGGGTCCGACGCCGTATCTCATCGACGTGATCGCCTCGATCGGCGTGCCCGCGCCTCGCCATGCGATCGAGAAATTCGGCAGCGCGTGGATCAGGCCGCAGAATTTCGTCAGCAATGGTCCGTTCGTGCTCGATCGCTGGGTGCCGAACGCCTACCTGCGGCTGCGCAAGAATCCGCGCTTCTTCGCGGCCGACCAGGTGCGGCTCGACGCCGTGCACCACTATCCGGTGGATAACCCGGTGACGATGGTGCGCCGCTTCCAGTCCGGCGGGCTCGACCTCGTCTACGTGGTGCCGCCGGAGCGCGTCGAATGGGCCCGCCGCGAGTTCGGCAGCGCGTTGCGGGTCGGGCGTGGCACCGCGAACGAAGTGCTGGTGTTCAACACCCGCCGTGGACCCACGGCCGACGTGCGCGTGCGCCGCGCGCTGTCGATGGCGATGGATCGCACCGCGATCGCCAACAACGTGATCGGGTTTCCCGGCGTCGATGCCTGGGGCTACGTCCCGCCGGGAGTGGCGAATTACGGCGAGGGCGCACGGCCCGACTTCGCGGCCTGGTCCCAGCCGCAGCGCGACTCCGAGGCGCGTCGCCTGCTGGAGCAGGCGGGTTACGGGGCGGCGCGGCCGCTGAAGCTGCGACTCTCGTTCCCGAGCACCGAGCTGAACCGCAAGGTGGCTGTGACGATCGCGACGATGTGGCGACGCCTCGGCATCGTGCCGGAACTCGCGCAGAAGGAGACCAAGTCGCTGGTGGCCGACGTCGCGCGTGGCGACTTCGATGCCGCGCGCTTCGTGTGGCTCGCGGGCTTCAGCGATCCCTACGCCTTCCTCGAACGCATGCTCTCGACGGGTTCTGCGGTCGGCGTCAATGCCTCCCGCTACGCGAACCCGGAATACGACGCGCTGCTGCGGCGGGCGGGCCAGGAAGTCGACCTGACGAGGCGCGCGGCGATCCTGCGCCAGGCCGAGGCGCTGGCGCTCGCCGACCAGCCGGTCGCACCGGTCTACTACCTGGTGGGCAGGCGCCTGGTCTCGCCGCGCGTCACCGGTTTCGTCGATAATCCCCGCGGGCTGTATCCTTCCTGGTACATGTCCGTGCCACCGAGGTGAGCTTTCCATGTCGAACCAGACTGTCTACGTCCCGAGCCGCGAAGAGAAGGCCCGGCAGGATTTCGTGCTCGGCCTGAAGCTGCTGGCCAACGGCGATGCCCAGCGTCGCGTGCGCGAGGAATACCGCGACCGCCTGTTGCCGCAGCTGTCGGCGCGTCTCGGACGCGCGCCGGGCAAGCGCCAGGAGGTCGAGGGCGAGCTCGCGCGGACCGCGGCGTTCCGCCACTGGGCCGTGCTGACGCACCGCTCGCAATCGATGATGTGGGACGCGATCGAGGCTACGACGCGGCGCGTGGCGCCCGAAGGCGCGGCGCGGATGGCGCGCCTGCATGCGACCGCGGCGCGGCGCGGCTCGCTCGAGCTCGACCCGGCGCTGCAGGTGCCGACGCCGATCTCGAACACGGAGATCCATCGCCAGCCCGGCGGCTATGTCGGATCGCCCGATCCGACCGACGTCAGCGCAGGCCTGCGCTATATCGGCGCCTCGATGATCTATGCGGTCGGCAAGGGCCAGGCGCAGGCCGCTGGCGACGGCCGCGCCAACATCCTGCTGTCTCAGCTGCAGGAGCGCTTCCCCGACTTGGCGGCGCCGGTGCGCATCCTCGATCTCGGCTGCGGGATCGGCGTGCATGCGCAGGCGATCGCGCGCGAGTTTCCGGCGGCCGAATACCATGGCGTCGACGTGGCGGCGGGCCTGCTGCGCTTCGGGCACCTGATCGCCGAGGAGCGCGGCGTGCCGATCCATTTCCACCAACGCGACGCCGCGCACACCGGCTTCGAGGATGGGAGCTTCGATCTCGTGATCTCCAATATCCTGTTCCACGAGACCAATGCCGCGCGCTTGCCGCAGATCCTGCGCGAGTGCCGGCGGGTGCTGCGTCCGGGCGGCGCGATGCTGCACGTCGACGTCGCGAACCAGGTGGCGCGCCTGCCGTTCGACGACCAGGTCATGAACGACTGGCAAGTGCGCTGGAACGGGGAGCCGTTCTGGACCGCATTCGCCGAGCGCGACATGCAGCGCGAGATCGTCGCGGCCGGCTTCGAGCCCGAGCGTTCGTTCGCCGAGCACGTCGCGCGGCCCGCCGGCGCCTGGTACGTCTTCGGCGGAACGGCCTGACTCAGTCGCCAAGCGCTCCGCCGCGCAGCGCCGACGAGCGCTCGTTGACGCGTCGCTGCTTGTCCGCGGAAATGTCGTAGCGGCCGATCACCCAGACCAGCAGCATCGCGGCCGCCGAGACCACGACGCAGGTGAAGATCGCGAGTTGCGCCACGTCCTCCTGCGGCACGTCGGCGACCTTCGCGCCTGCGGGGAAGTGGATCAGGTCCAGCAGCACGCCGACCGAGCGGTTGATCAGCGCGCTCCAGGCCTTGGTGCAGAAGAACGTGATGCCGGGAAGCGCCGCCTGCTGCGGCCGCCCGGTGTTGCCCTCGCGCCCG
>Ga0163144_10001979_pt1 | contig 47908 bp, 54 predicted proteins | sample OliLak19BULKMAT1_FD_123175 | JGI IMG/M metagenome (GOLD analysis project Ga0163144, IMG submission 123175) | Freshwater microbial mat bacterial communities from Lake Vanda, McMurdo Dry Valleys, Antarctica - Oligotrophic Lake LV.19.BULKMAT1 | ecosystem: Environmental > Aquatic > Freshwater >... | reverse complement strand
GGCTCATGCAAATCTCGCATGGATATTTGATTGCTTGGTAACTGTGCCATATCTAGAGCGCGCTCACGCCTACAAAGATGCGATAATGAAGGGGAGTGAAGTCAATGCTGGCACATTCACTTACCCAGTACTAATGGCGTCCGATATATTACTTTATGATCCTGAAGTAGTCCCTGTAGGCAAAGATCAGAAACAGCACATCGAATACGCACGCGACATAGCAGGCAAGTTCAACAATCAGTACGGCGAGCTTTTCAAATTGCCGAAAGAATTGATTCTCGAAAGTACACAGATAGTACCAGGAGTAGACGGACAAAAAATGTCCAAGAGTTACGGCAATACAATTCCACTTTTTGGAACAGACGAAGAAATCAAAAAATCTGTAATGAATGTGGTAACTGATTCAAAGAGTAAAGATGAAGAAAAGAATCCTGATGATATGCTCTTGTATCAGATTCATAAGCTATTTAATCCTTCGCAAGAGCTCAAAGATCAATATACAAAAGGTCTAGGCTACGGTGATGCCAAGAAAATGCTAATAGAAGATATTATCAAATTTGCCACACCTATGCGTGAGAGGAGAGAGATGTACGCCAACGACCCAAATCTCGTGCGCGAAATACTTCTAGAAGGAGCTTTGAAAGCCAACGAAATCGCAATGAAGAAGCTGACAGAAGTGTATGAAATGACCGGATTGACAAAGTAGTATTTTCTTGTTATAATGTAAAGAAAGTAAAAGAAACTTAAACCTTAACAACTAAATAATGGATCACAAAAAAATAACCAATGAGTTACTTTTAAGAAAAGTAATCTCTTTTGCTAAACCCTTTAAAAGGGCACTGATAATTGTTTTTCTTTGTACGTTAGGTGTAGCGTCTATGGATACTGTGTCCAATATTTGCCTCAGCTTAATTTTTGATTTGGTTCAAAAACATGGCACTGACAAAATGTACATGATGAAATCTTTTTATTTGCTTGGTTTCGCGCTAATTTTGATTTTTTTACGTATATTGATTATAGGTATAAGTCAAAGAGTTGAGGTCAAAAAAATTGATCAGTTGCTGCCAAATTATCTAAATCATGAATCGATTGCAAAATTTTTCTCTTTTTCCAATGGTCAACACATCAATGAACATTCTGGTGTAAAACAAACCATTGTGAATAGAGGAACGACCTCGATTCAAAATCAAATCTCTACATTTCTGTATGAATTTTTCCCCTCAGTAGCTTTATTATTAGTAGCTATAACGGGACTTTTTTACGCCAATGTATTTGTTGGTTTGATTTTTCTGGTGATAGGTTCTTTGTTTTTCTACATGTTGTATAAATACAATCAATCTGTAATACCAGGTGTTAGAAAGATAAGAGATCGAGCTCAATTAAATTCAAGATTTGTTTCCGAGCTTTATCGCTTTGTTAGTCTTGTAAAGAATGAGAGCCAGGAAAATAGATCGCTATCAGATCTAGATGAGTTGCAGGATAAACAGCAAACAGTATTTAATGATACTTGGCTTCCCGCAATAAAATCAATGCAGAAAATAAGAAGTACCAGTGCAATTCTAAAGTATGGAGCACTATTTCTGGTAGTGTACTTTGTTTTTCAACAAAGTATGACAATTGGAACAATGTTTTTAGTTTTTACTTGGTCAAATACTTTTGTAAACAGTTTGTGGCAACTAACCAATATTCATAGAAAGTTTTTGCTAGACAAAGTCAATATTGAAAAGTATCTTGAACTACTCGACATTCCATCAGATATTGTGATGGTGGACAACCCGATTGCTCCTTCTGGATTTTATGGAAAAATTGAATTCAAAAACATTTCTTTCTATTATCCAAAACGGATCAAATCTTATGAAGAAGTAGAAATTGAGTCAGATCAACACGAACCTGTAATAAAAAATGTCTCCTTTGTTATCAATCCCGGTGAAAAAATCGGTGTGGTAGGAGAATCTGGTTCTGGCAAATCAACAATTGCGAGTCTTATCAAAAGGAATTTTGACCCACAAGAAGGACAAGTTCTAATAGATGGCAATGATTTGCGATTACTCGATCTCAAGTTGTTTCTCAAAAAGATTGGTAGTGTTGAACAAGAAGTCGTTCTCTTTGATAGATCTATTAGAGATAATATTTTGTTTGGCCTTAATGGTGAAGCAAAAAATTTCTCTGATGAGAATTTGCACAAAATTGCAAAACTAACAAGAATCGATGCATTCTTTTCTAGGCTTGAACATGGCTTTGATACCCTGATTGGTGAAAAAGGAGTTAAGCTCTCTGGTGGCGAACGTCAAAGGCTTGGTATCGCAAGAGCGCTTGCAAAAGATCCGAGTATCCTTATTTTTGACGAAGCAACATCAGCTCTCGATTCAATGAGTGAGAGTATTGTTCAACAATCAATAGATGAAGCCTGCAAAGGTAAAACTTCCATTGTGATTGCTCACCGTCTTTCGACTGTTAAAAATTGTGACAAAATTCTGGTCTTTAGACACGGAATATTGCTCGCTCAAGGTTCTCATGAAGAGTTGCTTGAAAGTTGTGAGTATTATTCCGATCTAGTTCATCATCAGATGATAAGTCATCAGATTTAAAAGTTCTTTTCCAAAGCCCCGGTTATACGGGGCTTTTTTATTTGCCTTTTTAATAAAATGTGTTAGAATGAAAGAAATAAAATATCGTTCAAAACCTTTTAAAACCAAATAAAATGACAGATGAAAGAGTTCAAGAAACCCTTGTTTCAAGGAGAATATTCCCAATAACAGCTAGAATAGAGAATGGTTTGATAAACAAGATGGAAAAGGCTTTATTCCATATGTGGGCTGAAGACCCGATAAAAGTAGCTTATCTAGTAGTTGATTCTGGTGGTGGTTATGACTTTATTAAAAGTTTATCATTTCCAGTTGAATGCACTGTTGTTGGTGATTGCCACTCATCTATGCTCACACTTATGGCTGCTTGTACAAAAAGAAAGGCGACCAAACATAGTAGATTTTTGTTCCACGCTATGGGATACAGTCCAGATTTTAAATCAACAGAAGATATTGCTGAACAAATGAAGGTAAAACTTGAGCAATATCGAGTTTTATTTGAACAAGTTTTAAAACTGCAAAGTGCAGCCTACAACATTAGCAAAGAGGAACTTCTAAAAATGAGAGAATCTGGAGAGAAGTATGGCGTCAAACTAACAGCTGAAGAAGCACAGCGAAAAGGCATTATTCACGAGATAGTTGAGAAGTTTGATTTCTTGAAAATTTAATTCTGGTTGACATCAAAAGTTACTGGGTGTAGATTGGAGGTCCGGGAAGAGAGTAGGTAATTTTACCGAAAAACGAAGCGCCGGAATCGCGCTTACAATTCAATTTTGAAAGAGACTCTTTCGCAAAACACCAAAGCCCTCATTTGTAAGAGGGCTTTTTTTATTGAGTAATTTGACTTGATATAATGGAGGAATATAATGAAGATATGAAAAAGTCAACCGACAAAAAATCGTCTAAAGACCTAACTAATAGGGACTTGGCAAAGATACTCACCGCACTCGCTTCAAAGAGTGATTTGAAGAAAATCACTACTTCAGTTGAATCATTGGCGGAAGCTACAGCAAGAGGTTTTGCAGAGACAGCTACAAAAACTGAAGCGAGGGAACTTTCAAATCATATGGAAAGTGTTGAACTCCGTCTCAGTAGAATAGAAATGAATCATGCACGTAGAATTGATAATATTGAAGATAGATTAAGAATCTTAGCTAATTCTTTTGAAAAACAACTCAAAATTAAGCTCCCAAAATAACCCTTTCTCATTACTTTAAAATCAAACTTCCAAGCTGAATGTTGCTTTTTCAATAAAGTGTGGTAATGTAAGGGAAATTAAAAAACAATAACACATGGAAGATAGGGAAATACAAGTCGTATTTATCGGATTAGGAGATGTTGGTTCAACGGTGATGCACCACATAACGCGTGAGCATATGATTGATTATCGTATTCATCATGAATTATCATTTGAGACAATCTCTTTTCATGGAATATCAGACAGGATTGGAGCAATTCCATTCGTCATCAACAGAATCGATTTAATCGCACCAATTATTTTTGTTAGAAGAAAATTTATCAATTGCAGCATGGAAATTCCTATGAAAAGGAGTATTGGGAAAGTTTCAAAACCTTTCCAATCTCAATTTCTGAAAAATATTTTCCGTGTTCACCACAAGAAGCCCTGCGTCTAGGGGCTTTTTTTATTACCAATTTTGTTGTAAAATATTGGAATTATGGCAGAAAAATTGGACAGGATATATATAGGAGATGCTGGAAATCATACAGGTGAGACTATTCTTATAAAGGGATGGGTGGATATTCGTCGTGATCAGGGCAAAATGGTCTTTTTTGATTTTCGAGATATGACTGGCTCTATCCAAGGAGTAGTGCTGCCAAATCGGGCTGATGTGATAGAAATAGCCAAGACTACTCGTCCTGAATCAGTTGTAGCTATAGAGGGTATTGTAAACAAGCGTCCAGAAAGAAATGTGGTGACTGACAAGCAAAATGGAGATATAGAACTCGAAGTCACAAATATTACGATACTTAACTACGCAGAACCTCTTCCGTTTGAAATAAATGTTGATACAAAAGAAGTTGGCGAAGAAACACGCCTTAAACATAGATACCTAGATTTGCGTAGTAGTAGAATGCAAAAGAATATTCGCACTCGTGATAGAGTTGTGAACCATGTTAGGAATTATTTGCACAATGAAAAATTCATTGAGGTAGAGACTCCTATACTTACAAAGAGCACTCCAGAAGGAGCGCGTGACTATGTAGTACCTTCTAGAATTTATCCAGGAAGCTTCTATGCACTTCCTCAATCTCCTCAACAATACAAACAGCTTCTCATGGCTGGTGGAATAGAAAAATATTTCCAAATAGCGAAGTGTATGCGCGATGAAGACGGGCGAGGGGATAGACAACCAGAATTCACCCAACTAGATATGGAAATGTCTTTTGTAGAGCGTGATGATGTAATGACACTGAACGAATCTCTGATCATAGATATTGTTACCAAACTTTTCCCTGAGAAAAAGATACAAGAGATTCCTTTCCCAAGAATTTCATATAAAGATGCAATAGAAAAATATGGAAATGACAGACCAGATATTAGAAATGATAAAGAGGATCCGAACCTACTCGCATTTTGCTGGGTGGTAGACTTTCCATTCTTTGAAGAAACTGGTAAGTCAGACAATCCTGATGCGACAGGTGCATGGACTTATACTCACAACCCATTTTCTCGCCCAATAGAGTCTCACATGATTAACTTGATGGAGAAAAAGGATATAGGAAGTATTCTCACAACTCAATACGACATAGTGTTAAATGGCTATGAAATAGGTGGGGGTTCTATCAGAAACCATACTTACGATGCTCTATCGAAGGTATTTGAAATACTTGGTCACGATATTACAAATATAGAAAGCAACTTTGGTCACATGCTTCATGCATTCAAGACTGGTACTCCACCTCACGGAGGTATCGCTTGGGGACTAGATAGATTCCTCATGCTCTTACTAAATGAGCCAAATATTCGTGAAGTCATCGCATTCCCAAAGACTGGGGAAGGAAAAGATCCAATGATGCAAGCACCTTCCGAAATCTCAGAGAAACAACTCAATGAACTTCATATAGTATTGAAAAAGCCTAAATCATAAATAAGATATAAGACAGCAATAAAATGGAAATTGATACAAAATTTAGTATTAAACATGAGCAATTCGAAGGACCATTGGAAGTCTTGCTTGAGCTTATTGAAAAGAGGAAGTTTTTCGTAAATGATATTTCTCTCGCTTCTGTAACAGATGACTTCATAGCTCATATACAAAACAAGGGTATGCACCCCGATATGGTGGCAAACTTCCTTTCTGTTGCTACAACTTTGATACTGATCAAAGCTAGATCACTTCTTCCAAATATTCCTTTGACAATAGAAGAGACTGGCTCAATCAATGCACTAGAACGACGCGTAGCACTCTACCAAATCATTTCGCAAACATCTGTTGAACTTATCAAGCAGTATGGCAAGAGCATCTCATTCTTTGGAGTAAATAGAAATATTGGGCCAATATTTACTCCAGATCCAAACTTATTGCTAGAAAATTTTCCAAACCTTATAAATGATATTCTGGGTCGTGTTCCACCAAAAGAGAGTAAGTTGCCTGAAGCGCGAGTAAACATTACAATCTCTATCAAAGAAATTCTTGATACACTTGAGTCTCGCATCGCCAACATGATGAAATGCAATTTTGATGATGTAGTAGTAAATGCACCAGAAGGCGATGTAAAGGTGCAAAAGGTTTATACAATAGTCTCATTTCTTGGTATGCTAGAGATGGTCAGACGTGGAATAATATCTGCAAATCAAGAAGAAAATTTCCAAACTATAGCACTTGAAAAACAAGAAACTATTTAATTTATGAATGATTTATCAAAAGCAATAGAAGCAATACTCTTCGTAACATCAGAACCAATAAAAATTGGCTTTTTGAGTAATGTTTTACAGAAAAATGAAGAAGAAATAAATGAAGCTTTGAAAATATTAGCTGAAAATCTAAACGGTCACGGTATCAATCTACTTGAAAATCAGGGTCTCGTATCTCTCGTTACTCACAAAGATCATAGCGATTTGATTGAAGGTATAAAAAAAGAAGAGCTACAAAAAGATTTGTCCAAAGCAAGTGCTGAAACTCTAGCAGTCATAGCGTATCTTCCTGATATTAGCAAAAGTCAGATAGAATTTATTCGTGGAGTGAATGTCTCGTATTCATTGCGAAGTTTATTGATGAGAGGATTGGTAGAACAAAATGGAAATGGTAGAGCTACTACTTATCATCCAACTATAGAAATGTTGGGATATTTCGGCATTTCAAAAATAGAAGAATTGCCGAGTTATTTGGAAACAAAAGAAAAATTGGAGAAACTTTTAAACGAAAACAAATCATGATTATAAATGTTATAAAAATCTTACTTCCGACTACTCTTGCCTTTATTATAGGCATTGCTCTTACTCCCAAACTTACTTCTTATATGTACAAGTATAAACTCTGGAAGAAAAAAGCTCGTGAAAATGGCATAACAAATAATGAATTCACAAAGCTCCATAACGCAAATGCTGAAGTCTCTACTCCTAGGCTTGGCGGCATAGTGATCTGGTTGTCAGTAATAGGAGTAATAACAATAATGTGGTTGGTATCAAAAATATTCCCCTCTGACTTATCTCTAAAGCTTGATTTCTATAGTAGAAACCAGACACTTATCCCGCTCGCAAGCTTTCTTTTGGGTGCAGGATTAGGATTGATAGATGACTTTATCCAAATTAGAGGCATAGGAATGTTTTCGGGAGATAATATTAATTATAGAAAAGTGAAGATAATCTCGATAATATTGATAGGGACTTTGATCGGATCGTGGTTCTATTACAAACTTGGTATTAGTCATATCTCCGTACCGTTCTCTGATGCAATAAATCTTGGTGTGCTCTTTATACCGTTTTTCATAATCATAATGCTTGCAGTATTTTCTGGCTCTGTCATAGATGGTATGGATGGACTAGCTGGGGGAGTGTTGGCTATTATTTTCTCTGCTTATACAGTCATCGCATTTGGTCAGAATCAGATAGATATATCAGCATTTTGCGGAGTCATTGCGGGTGGAATACTAGCATTTCTATGGTTCAATATACCACCAGCGAGATTTTATATGGGAGAAACTGGTATCATGGGGCTCCTCGTCGTACTCACGACTATTGCATTTCTGACAGATACAGTACTACTCTTACCTCTAATTGCACTACCACTCGCTGCGACAACAGCATCAAACATAATCCAGATAATTAGTTATAAATTTTTTAATAAAAAAAGGGTATTCAAGATAGCTCCACTTCATCATCATTTTCACGCAATGGGTTGGTCAAGAGAAAAGATAGTGATGAGATACTGGGTAGTATCAACCATCACAGCTATACTTGGAGTCATCATAGTTTTCACAAGTAAATAATATGCAACTTCAAATAGAAAATTTTGGAAAGAAAAAAAACCAGAAACCTTTTGACCGCTATTTTTTAGGAATCGTTATTATTCTTCTAATAATAGGGACGCTCTCTTTTGTTTCTGCGTCTTTGGGTATATTCAACAAAAGTGAGAGCAAATTTTATGCAGTCTTATTCAACCAGATAGTTTTCGGTCTTGTTGGAGGAGGACTTTGTTTGTGGATCACAATGAATATTCCGTACACATTTTGGCGCAAAAATGCATTCATTATATTCATAGGGACACTCATTCTTACAATCTTAGTATTTGTGCCTCAAATTGGCTTCTCACACGGCGGAGCAAAACGATGGTTATCTTTTGGGCCACTATCTTTTCAGCCAGCCGAAATGTTAAAAGTGGGATTTATTATTTATTTCTCAGCATGGTTGACGTGGATCCACAAAAAGACTCAGGAGATAAAGTACAAAATAGTACCGTTTATAATAATGATAGGAATAGTAGCATTGATACTGCTCAATCAACCAGACAACAAGAGTTTCGTACTCATTACAATCGCTTCTTCAGCTATGCTTTTTGTTTCAGGAGTTTCTTGGAAAAGAATAGCTACTATACTGGGTGTGACAATTGTCATCATTACTACACTTGCTTTTGTTAGACCTTATATCATGGACAGAATCAAAACCTTTATCAATCCAGAAAGTGATCCTCGTGGAGCATCATACCAACTCCAGCAATCTCTCATTGCTATAGGAAGTGGCGGATATTTTGGAAGAGGACTGGGCCAAAGTGTACAAAAATTTAATTATTTACCTGAACCACAAGGGGATTCAGTATTTGCAGTATTTAGTGAGGAATTTGGTTTCTTGGGTAGTACATTACTCATCATTCTTTATGTTTTTTTTGCTATAAGAGGGTACAAGATAGCGAGCAATGCTCCTGACAAATTTGCTCAATATCTGGTGATAGGACTTGTCTCTATTATTGTTGCACAAGTCTTCATGAATATACTTTCTATGGTGGGACTCTTTCCTCTGACTGGGGTACCCCTTGTATTCATAAGTCACGGTGGCACATCTCTCCTAATCTCCCTATTTGCAGTCGGAATAATACTAAACGTGTCAAGATACGAAAAAAAGGTATTAGCATAAGGATCGATGAATCCCGTTAGAAATTGTGCGTGTTCTTTTGTCATTCATAAGCTATAATTAGGTTATGGTTGAAACAATTACAGGATATGGTTTAATTACGGACATCATGGAGATGTCCTATTTCTAACGGGATGAAGATATTACTAACAGGAGGAGGTACAGGAGGGCATTTCTACCCACTCATCGCTATTTCTGAAGAATTGAATGCATTATCTGATAAAGAGAGATTTATAGACTTCAAGATGTACTATATGTCTGATACTCCGTACAATCAGCAGCTTCTGAACGAACAATTTATAAAATATGTTCCAGTCACAGCGGGAAAGATGCGTGTTTACTTTTCAATACAAAATTTCTTTGATATTTTCAAGACTTTTTTTGGAATAATAAAAGCAATTTTTACAATGTTTAGCATTTATCCTGATGTAGTAATAAGCAAGGGTGGCTACGCTGCAGTTCCTGCACTCGTTGCTGCGAAGCTCTTGCGTATCCCTGTAATCATCCACGAGTCCGATACAGTACCTGGTAGGGTAAGTATATGGTCTGGTAAATTTGCAAAAAAGATTGCACTGTCTTTTCCAGAAGCAGAAGAATATTTTGATAAAAAGAAATGCTCTATCACAGGTCAACCAGTGAGGCACAGCTTGACTCATGTGTCATCTGTTGGTGCAAAAGAATTTTTTGATCTAGACAAAACCATACCAACTATTGGAATTTGGGGTGGATCTCAAGGTGCAAAAGCGATAAACGACGCGATCATTGCTATAGTCAGTGAGCTTGTTGAGCATTTCCAGGTCATACATCAGACCGGCGACACAGACTACAATGATGTCACTACGGAGTTTAAAATTATAATGGGTGACAATGTCAAACGCACTAGATACAAAGCATTCAAATATCTCAACGATGTTCAAACGAAAATGTTTGGTGGAGCAGTGGACATAGTAGTTTCTAGATCCGGCTCATCACTATTTGAAATAGCAGCTTGGGGTAAACCTTCAGTTCTAATTCCTTATCCTATTGCACACGGAGATCATCAGAGAAAAAATGCTTATCACTACGCTCGTACCGGTGCGTGTGCTGTGATAGAAGAAGCAAACCTTACTCCTTCAATATTAAAAAATGAAATAGAATCTATTTTGAAACACAAAGATCACTACGATACTATGGCTCATCACGCCAAAGACTTTTTCAAATCAGACGCTGCAAAAGTAATAGCATTAGAAGCTGTAAATATTGCACTTAGTCACGATAGGTAGCATTTTCATTCAAGTATCCTTTTGATTTTGAATAAACATAAGTGAATGATGCTCCTAGAAAAAAAGCTTGTGATGAATAGTATACCCAAGCCAATAGTGCTGCAAAAGTTCCGACAACGCTGAAAATGGATACATTTTCCAATATATATAAGTATTGACCAATGAAAATATTTCCAATAACAAAAAGTATAGTTGTTACAAAAGCTCCGAGCCAGATCTCACTCCATGGCAATTTTACTTTTGGAAAAATTTTATAAACAAGAGCAAAGAAAACGGTACTAAATATTATTGGGATACTGTATCCCAAGATATTTATAATGGTTGAAAAGCTTGAATAGATATTCAAATATTCTTTTAAGCTAGAATAAATTATTCCAAAACTTATTGAAACGATCATAAGTAAGGCGAGTATTGGTAGAAGTGAAAAAGCTATAAATTTTTCTCTGACTATATATTTAGTCCTTTCTATTAAATCTTTGTTTTCATCAGCCTCTGTATCCCACAGCTCATTGATATCTTTCTTAAGTACAGAGAATACTCCTACAGCTATTGCTAGGTTGATTATTATCGAAAGTATACCGAAACCGCTTGGTATATTTGAAATGATAGAGCGAAAATAGTTTTCCAAATGAGGACCCGTAATATTAGAAAATGATTTTATTATTTCATACTCTACAGCAGACTTGCTGAAAAAGAATATGCCAATATTTATAAGAAGTAATGAAAGGGGAACAATAGCAAAAATAGTATAGTAGGCAAGGGAAGCTCCCATACGTGATGCATTGTGTTTCTGATAATGAAGAAACGTGGATTTTATAAGATTCATTGTATATATTATAACACAGTTGACATTTTCATATCTAAGTGCTATGATATAAGAAAGGTCCGAAACATTAAAATCTAATATAGCTATGACAACGAAAGGGAACTCCAGAATCGATTCTTTAATCAAAAGAGGTATTCAAGAGGAAAAGATTCGCAAAGAAAAGCGTGAGAAAATCCTCGAGACCGCACCCGCCAGCACCTACAGAGAAGTACCGAAACTCTTAGATGGTGACATACCATCTACAACATTAAATGACCAGGGTATCCTGGTATTCAATGAAATTTAAAAATAGTACGTATTAAACCTAAAAAGCCCAAGAGAATATATCTCCAAGGGCTTTTTTTAATTTATGAGTTTTCCACAGCTTGATTACTTGCATGTGAACGATTGTTCACATATAATAAAAGTATTAGAAGTTGATTAATACGAGTTTAATAATATGACTACAGTAGAGTACAAAAGAGCCTTGGAGGGAGAAATCTCCAAACTAAATAAAAGAATAGATTTTTTGATATTAAGAAATAGATCTTACATATTGGAAGCGAAGCGTCATCATGAACTTGTAAATAGATTGAGAAACCTGAGAAATCATTTCAGTATATTTAGTCGACTTTTTAGTCATGCATTAAATTAGAGACTAAAGGTTATAATGTACAGATATGGATAAAACCACTCAACAACTTACAGATTTCTATCACAATGAGAAGCGCATGCCTAGCTACTCAGAAATGATGAAATTGTTTGGCTTCAAATCAAAAAATGCTGTATACAGACTCGTAAAAAAGCTTCTTGATGCTGGTATTGTAGCCAAAGATCAAATAGGAAGACTTATTCCTACTACATACTTCAATGAGATACCTTTTGCTGGTTTTGTAAAAGCTGGATTACCATCTTCTGCGTATGAACTTACAGATAGTGTAGATATCAATTCAATGCTTATAAAAAAGCGTGGAGAAACATTTATATTGGAAGTAGATGGTGACTCCATGATTGATGCACATATCGAAAAGGGTGATCTTGTAGTAGTAGAGAAGGCAAATAATGCTCGTACCGGAGACATAGTGATAGCTATGGTAGACGGTGAACATACTATGAAATATCTTAGAAAAGATAAATCTAGTAAAACTTATCTAGAGCCAGCCAATAAAAAATACAAAAATATTTATCCAGAACAAAGTATGGAGATAGTTGGAATAGTGAAAGGGGTTGTAAGGAAGTATTAAAGGATTTACGTCGTAAAGAGAGATTTTAAGACATTAGCCGTCAAATATTTCTAATGTCTCAAAATCTTGTTATCTTTCACGACGTTAAAGTTGATTTAATGTCGTGAAAGATATATTGTGCGACGTTAATATAGTTTTCCACACCCACTACTTCTGTCAATAGATGCTATTCCTTTTGATATACAGCTAAGCAGTTATTGAAAGCTACTATTTGTAGATTGTACTCCTTTATTTTTTGTTGTGATTCAAGAAGTAATTGATTGTACTGACTAACAAGAATATTGAATGCTGAGACCTTTTTCAAATACTCATCACTGTTGAGAATGCTTTTCTCAAGTTCGATTCTAAGCACAGCTATCTCGTCTCCCCTTTTCTTCAAATCAGCATTCATTACATCTATTTCATTTTTGAGACTTGAGCTTATTGACGGACAAATACTACGTGACGTACCGAAATGTTGTACAGCAAACCAAACTTCTTTGTTTTTATAAAAACCTTTTGCTACGTATACCCCTATTTCTTTGTAAGTTTTATTCAAAATATTTTCTCTATGGCCAGGACTATTCATCCATGCTTGTACTAATTCCTCATCTGTTGCAAACTCTCCTAGTGCTAGATTTTCTCCCATGATCACATAGTCGTAGCCTACTTTTTTTCCGAGATCAGAAACACTTACACCTGTAGGAGATGTGTGTTCAAAATATTGATTGATTATCATATCGTTGGTCTTGAGCTTCGCTGATTCAACCAACTTAACATTCACCGCTAATGGTGATATTCCAGCCTTGATTCTTTCTTTGTTTGTATACTCAATAACGGCACTATAGTTCAACTGACCTTTTGTTGGTTCGCTTTCACCTCTAAAATATGAAAGTATTTGTGCAATTTGCCCAGACTTTTCCAAAGGGTCTACAAGTGTATCTCCGATGTTATTATTTTTAGGATTAGATACTACCAATCCTTCAGCGTTGTCTTTGTTTACATTAAAAAAATCAAGTAGCTGGTCTGTACCCCTACTTGTAATATTCGAATTGACAATAGTAAAAATTAATAATCCAAAACTTGCAAATATAAATAGTGATAATATTTTTTTAATCATTTCAACAACTCGCGGGTGAGTATCCTTGTAGAGTAGCATCTTCTGTATTATCAAACCAGATTATATTTTCTGATTTGATCCTATCTCCTGCAGTACAACCGGGTGTGTAGTATTTCGTACCATTTTTTGAACCAAAATATTGCCCACCTTGACTTATAAGTACTTCTTCTGTCTTATTTGTTGCATTATTTATAGAGCCAAATGGTATAGAAAGCTTGTCCAATACATCTTTTTGACAAGACAATACCACCCCACCTCCACTTGTCTCTTTTCCATACAGGAGACCCGCATAAAAGGCCAAAATGACTATTGTAGCCACTAAAACGATAGAAATGTACCTATAGTTGTTTGTAATAAAAACTCTCATTTATAGCTAAATTATACATCAATAATGGCGTTTGACATTGGATATTATATGAGCTAGTATATGGTTCTATGGCACATAAAAAGGCCCAAGGGGCAGCAAAAAACTTAACCGATTCAAATCCTCAGTATTTAGGTACTAAGCTTTATGATGGACAAGTAGCAAAATCTGGATCAATCATTGTAAGACAGCGTGGTACAAAAATATTGGCTGGACGTGCAGTAGGAATTGGCAAGGATCACACTCTTTATGCACTAAAAGATGGATTTGTGAAATTCAACAATAGAAGGAAGTTAAATTTTGATGGTACTACAACTACTCGCAAACAAGTTTCTGTTATAGAAAAGAAATAATTAAAAAAATAATCCCTCACATAAAGTTCGGGATTATTTTTTTATAATATTTAGATTAAGTTTTGTTTTATAATCCCCGTCTACTATTTTTAGCTCATAATCCCCCACCCTCTTTATTGGTCCATCTGGAAGAGTAATAAATTTAGTATCTATAGATATCCGGTGATTTTTTAGTAAAAATTCTACAATATCTTCTTCGTGAATTTTTGAAAATAAACTACCTTGATCATTTGCAGGTACTGCCATAGATATTTTGCTCTCATTGAGAGATTTGATTGCTTTGTCTAGGAGTTCTTTTTTTATTTCATTTTCTACAACAATATTTTGCTTTCTTCGATTCAAATCAGAAACTGAAGAATCATTTGCTGGTATTGCTAGTTTTCTAGGAAATAGTGCGTTTTGAGCATAGCCGTGACTTACTTCTACAACGTCATCTTTCTTGCCTAATTTTGGTACTGATTTTAATAATATAACTTTCATCCCGTTAGAGATAGGACATCCTAGCGATGTCCGCACCTGAATTATTGCTTGTAATTATTTCAACCATATTAACAATACCATATCGCTAATCCATTATAACATCTATAATCTCTAACGGGATTCATCTGATTTATTTATGTTATTTTGAAAATAGTTCTATGGTTTTTGCCAGCTGTTGATCTACACCGTTCACCAAGCTATAAGGGATTTTGATTTTTGGAGTAAGTCCGCTGTCAGATATAGATACACCAAATGGTGTATACCATTTTGCCACAGTGACCTTCATAGAAGTGTCATTGGTGAGCTTGATTACTTCTTGCACTGAACCCTTACCAAATGTCTGCTCTCCTACTAATACACCTATGCCATGCTCACTCAATGCTCCTGCTAATATTTCTGAAGCAGAAGCTGATCCTTGATCAACCAATATATAGAGTTTTGATGTTTTTGGAAATAGAGCACCACCTTTGCTATTGTGATAAGTCACATCTTTTGAATCTTTGCCTATTTCTTTCACTATAGTTTTACCTTCTGGAACAAATAGACTTCCTATAATAACAGATGCATTGAGATATCCTCCAGGATTGCCTCTGAGATCTAGAATCAGATTTGTGTATCCAGAATTTAAATATTCATTGAAAGCATCGAAAAATAGCTCGGGCGAATGTGCAGAGAAATTGTACAAATGAATAATGAAAACTTTTTTATCAGTGATTTTTTCTGTATCAACTGTAGGGAGGGATATTTGTGCTCTCGTTATAGAGAAACTTTTTGGCTCAGTAAATCCGTCTCTAAATATAGTAAGGTCAACTGTTGTCCCCTCTTTGCCTCTTATCAAATCTATTGCACTTTCTATAGAAATACCGCTTGTTATTTTGTCTCCTATTTTTACAATTTTGTCGCCACTTTTAATCCCTGCTTTGTAGGCTGGAGTATCTTTCAATGGAGCTATCACAGTGAGGATGCCGTCTTTTTGTCCAAGTTCTATTCCAACACCACTAAAAGATCCTGATATTTCTGTTTCAAATAATTTGTTTTCTACTGGTGGAAAGAATGTAGTGTAGGGGTCACCAAATGATGCTAACATGCCCTTGATAGCACCATAAACTCTATCTTGTGGACTTGTCTTGTCAGCTCCAGGAAATTTCTGATTTGCCAAATCCCATGCTTTCCAAAAAGCATTGAAATCAGCAAGATTTGCTTCTGTTGCAGTATCTTTGTGTATAACAGATGTGATTTTGTCCATTGAAGGGCGATTTTGATATCCAATATAAACTCCACCAAAAAATATTCCAACTGTAAAAACAACTAGTAGTACAGCTTTCAATCCTAGTATTAAATGTGTTTTGCTGTTATTCATGGATTTGTATATCGTTGTTTATAATCGGCTGTTCAAGTCTATTGAGTCGAGATTTCATTACTTTGTATTGATGTTTCAGTGCAAATGTTAAATAAATGATCAATGCACCAAATACTATAGATCCTATATCTTTCCAGGAATCAGGAATACCGATATATGGCAAAAACAAGATGATAATCCCACTTAAAAATAAAACTTTTAGCTTACCCAACATTTCCATATTGTATCAAAATTGTTCTATTTTTGGTAGGTCGGGCTTATTACTATTACAAATTCCCCTCTTACCTTGTCCTCATTTTCTGTATAATACTTCAAAATTTGATCAGGCTTTCCTACTTTGTATTCTTCAAACTGTTTAGTCATTTCTCTACCTATCATTATAGTCCTATCGGATATATATCTTGATAACGATTCCAATGTCTTCATTATTCTATGCGGGGATTCGTACATTACTATAGTGTGCTCTTTTAGAGATATATCTTTGAACAATGTCTCTCTCCCCTTTTTGTGTGGGATGAATCCTAGAAATTCAAAATGGTTTCCAGAAAATCCTGATACAGATAGAGCCGTAATGACAGCCGATGCTCCTGGTATAGGTATGACAAGTGCTTCTGGAAAAGATTTGCGAAACTCTGTTATAAAAAGTGAACCAGGATCAGATATAGCGGGAGTACCTGCATCTGTGACTAATACAATATTGTCATGCCCATCACATCTCTCTATCGCCTTCTTCAATGCAGAGTTTGAACTCTGTGCATGAAAAGATACAAATTCTTTTTTCTCAGAAATTTTCAAAAGTTTGAGAAGCTGTCCACTCGTGCGTGTGTCTTCTGCTACTATCAAAGTTGCTTTGTTGAAGGTCTCTATAGCTCTTTGTGAGCAATCTGACAAATTTCCTATTGGTGTAGCTACTACGTATAAAGTCATAAATTTGATATTAAAAAAATAAATACCGTCCTCTGTGTGTGTATATGGAATCGAACCATAGACCTTTGTCTTACTGAAAGTAGCGAATTACTACAATAGAATTATGTACCGCCCTCTGTGCGTGTATATGGAATCGAACCATAGACCTCTGTCTTATCAGGACAGCGTTCTACCACTGAACTATACACGCACACAAGGAATTACATATTCTATTGGAAATGAGCGATCTTTCAGTATCAATATTTTTGTGATATCAGGACAGCGTTACCTCCGCCAGCCGGCGGAGAACCATACACGCATTTATGGTCGCCTTTTGGCTAAAGTACTATACCAAATTTCTCATATTTTTCAAGTTTAAAGTACTGGTTCTATGTCTACAGTAGTAGGAGCTTCTTCTACTATAGGATCAGGTTCTGTGGGTGATTCATCAACCACAACTTGTTCATCCAAGGGCTCTTCCGTTGAGGGTGGATTTTCTTGTAAGGGTGGTGTGACGCTTGCGCTGGTGCCATTTAGGAGTTGTTTGAGCTGTTCTTCTGTCACACAAGTTTGACCAACACAAATTTTCTCTTTTGCGGTGATTGTATTACCGACAAATTCATCTGCGAACAATGATCCTATCCCATTATTCACATCAGCAAGCCAACTAACCAAACTATTTCTAAATGAATTTTCTATACTGAGATCAGAAATACCCATAATCTTGAAATTCATTTCTTGGATAGCTTTGATTGCAAGAGGAGTAAATCTACTATAATCTATCATCCAAGGTGTAGAACCTTTTTCTAATATATCTGTTCCATTATCACCATTGATTGTAACAGCTTGCGGATATATGTTGTATATGTCTTGAGCAATGAAGCCTGTCATTTTGTTTTGACTAGTATCTCCTATGAAGGTGAAGTCTGATACATCTATCTTGAGAAGGTCAACTAATCCATAGACTGTTTCTGTAATATTTTCTTTGATTCTTTTATCTGATGAAGTGTTGTATGCCACTGTTGTAGCCGCGTTTTGAGAAATAGTTCCGATGACTGTCGCGTCTGGCCTTTGGAAGGTGATCAACTTTGAAGCATTTACGCCAGAATCATTTCCAGCCAAAATCAGCAGTCCATCATTGGCGGTGGTGCCTCCTAGTGTATTCGCGATTCTGGCTGTGGGTATACCAGAGGTTGGGGTCCCAGTGACGTGAAAAATGTTTGATGGTGTCGCCGTGCCGATACCGACATTGCCTCCCAAGAATGCAGCAGCGTAATTGTTGCTAGCGCCAGTTGGAGTATTCACAGTCAATCCAAAAGAGTTTGTCACTGCGCCTGCAGGTTGTACATCACCCGCTTGAATGAGAAGTCCGTGAGTGTTGATGATAGTTGCGTTGGTTTGAGATTTTGGTGCACCAGTGATAGCGATAGTTGCGGCGTCTGTAATAGTACTCGTTCCAACGAAGCCGTAGCTTGGTGCTTGAACGAGAAATGCACGCTGTGTTGCGAGTGCTCCGGTTGAGAACTGTACAGTGCGGGCGAGATTAAAGTCTATGTCTATTACTTCGGTGAAAGAGAGAAGATTGGTATGTGCACCTCCTGTGAAAGAAAATCCTTTAGATGAACCCGAAACTTGACCTACTTGTGTGAGAGAAAAATTAAAACCATCATAAGTCAGATTTGAACTACTTGTAAGTCGCCCATTTGTAGTAGTGAACGGTATTCTATTTTGTGCCAAATTTGAACCATCAGACAGTACTATAGGTTTTCTTGCAGTATTACCTTCTTGTAATTCAAGTCTACGAACACCCAGGTATCCTTCATTAGCATATGGAAACTTGAAGGCGTAATACCTATAGGCAGTTACATTGGTTGCTATGATATATCGTGGGTCTGGTACATCCCCTCCTGCATGAGGTGCAAAAGTTGAAGATGCTGTAGTAATTTGTGTCCATCCAGTATCAGTTCCGTAGGTTAATTCATTAAAAGATGAAGTGGAATTTGACCCCCAAAGTGTAAAATTTATAACATCCTCTATTGCGGAACCGAAATAATGGTAGTTTTCATAATAAATTCTAGTTACGACTTTTGGTGAACCTAAATCTATATGAAATCTCATATTAAGATTAGCACCTACATGTGCCTCCCATGAATTAAAATCAGGGTTACCAGTCAGAGACCTGGTTGGGTCAGTAGCGTAGAATGCATTTCGATTTGTATATTCTGCCGTTGCTTTTACATATGTACTTGAATGCGCTGGTGGATATATTGAAGAATAGGTAGACCCCACACCGCTTGTAATAGTTGCGTAATAATCATCTGCTAAAAATTCTATTTTACCAGCCGAAGTTGTGGTGAGAAGTGGTCCCGATATCAACCCTAAAGGAGCGACTGATGTAGTACCAGCACCAATCGTTAGTAATGCTGTTGGTGTGGTTGTACCTATTCCAACATTACCATTTTCAAATATAGCAGCATAATTATTTGTCGCTCCACTAGCAGAGAAATATCCACCAATGTTAGTAGAGGTTGCTCCAGTATTAGTAACAATAGATGAAAGTCCTATTGCAGTCTTTGAAGCGGTAGAGTTTGTTCCACTGGAAGAGATTTGGAATAGTCCGTTTGTACCTGCTGTGTTGTTTATAAGTGTAGAAGTAGAAGTGAGCTTTGCGAGAGCACCAGTGGTGATAGAAGAGGAAGAAATATCAAAAGCATTGCCGGTGGTGAGAGAGTTAGCCACTAACTGCATTCCCGCTGTAGCTCCTGTACCTGTAATAATACCAGTTGAAAATATTATAGGATTGCTTCCTGCAGTAATTGTATTTGTGCCAGTGAGCGTGCCACCACTTCCAAGCGACCATGCGCTAGCATTCGTAGCTGTGATATCTGAAAATAGTGCTACTGTTCCATTTGTATTTGGTAGCGTAAATGTTCTAGTTGTTCCTGTGCCAATACCAGAGAGTTCAAATTTTGCGATTTTTGTAATATCAGAATTATCTAAAAGAGAAAAGTTGGCATCACGGAATGAATGCGTACCAGTCCAAACGAAGCCATATGTCTGGTCAACAGTAATATTTGTTTTGTTGATATTGTCTACAGACGCAAGTCCATTGGTTGCATTCAAAGTAAATCTTTGTGTCAGTGGTGTGCCACTATTTTCTATTGTGGTATATGCTTGGGAAAGATAGGTAGTGGTATCAATCGTAAGAGTACCATCTCCTCCAGCAGTTTTGATAAAGCCATTGGTGGTGAGATTGCCAATCTTTGCAATTGTTGGAGAAGTCAAAGTTTTGTTAGTGAGAGTCTCTGCCCCAACGAGAGTGGCATATGGTGAAAGATCTACTGTTCCCCAGCTCGTAACTGTGCCATTAGTAGTTAGGAACTTTCCAGTATTGCCAGTCTGATTTGCTATGATTTCTACCAAACAATTCGTCTCTCCCGGTGCGCAGTTGGGATCGAGGGATTCGCCGGGAAGATATGGACTAGCTGGAGGAACAGCGTAGACTACTCCGACAGAATAAAGGCACAAAAAGACCAAGACAAATATTGTTTTTTTGTGCCTCTTAAAATTTGTTCGAAAAACACACAACATACCACACTATTTTATCAATAAAGCGTTGTAAATACGAGATTTTTTTTGTTTTTTTGGGGATAACTTTAATCCTCAGTTTCGTCTATGGACTCTGCCCCATCAGATGTCGGATTGCCCGACTGAATAGCGTCAATAATTCTATCTATTTCTCCTCGCATTATACCATCTAAATTTGAAAAAGATTGCTTGATTCGGTGATCCGTAACTCTATCTTGTGGAAAGTTGTAAGTGCGAATCTTTTCACTTCTATCTGCTGTACCGATTTGTGCTTTTCTATCTCCAGAATATTTTTTTGCTTCTTCTTCCTCTTTCATTTGCTGAAGCTTTGCTGTCAAAATAGTCATGGCTTTTTCTCGATTTGCTAACTGACTTCTTTCGCTCGTTGAACGCACATCAATACCAGTCGGGATATGGATGAGACGTACTGCAGTTTCTACTTTGTTGACATTTTGTCCGCCAGCACCACCACTTCTTGAATACTCCATTTCCAAATCTGTTGGGTTGATTATGAAATCTACTTTTTTGCGAATTGGTAATATTGCAACAGATGCAGTAGATGTGTGGATGCGACCATTTTTCTCTGTGGCTGGTACGCGCTGTACTCTGTGCACACCTGTCTCATAGCGAAGAAGTTTGTAAACATCTTTACCACGAATCTCGAGTGTCAGATCATCAAGATGCTTAGAATTCCATCCACTATTCTCTGCAAATCGTTCGTACATTTCAATAAGTTCTTTGGCAAAAATATGTGCTTCATCTCCGCCGGCACCCGCTCGACATTCCAAAATAATCTCATTTGGGAATTCCTCTTCCTCTTTTTCACCTTCCACTATTGTATTTATTTGATCTTCAATATTTTTTCTTTGGTTTCTTATAGAAGACAATTCTTCTTCAACAAGAGCTGCCATATTTGGATCACTAGCGATTTCTACCAAATCTGATTCAGATTTCAGAAGTCTTTCATATTCAATGATCATGTACTGTGTTTTTGGATTTTTTTTGTGTTTTTCAATATCCATATAATATAAAAACCGCTTTTAAAAAGCGGTTTTTCAAAGTTATTTTTTCTCAGCGAGTTTGCGGCGTTTGTTGAATCTATCAACACGTCCTGCTGTATCTATAACCTTTTCGTTGCCTGTATAGAATGGGTGTGAAGCACTAGAGATTTCTACACGGAAAAGTGGGTAATCTTTGCCCTTGTGTTTGATTGTCTCAGTAGTCTTTACAGTAGAACCCACGACAAATTCAGCTCCTGATGAGTTGTCTAAAAATACTACTTCTCTAAAATTGTCTGGGTGGATATCCTTTTTCATAGCGCCATTATATCACAATATTTTTCTTATTCAAGTTTAAACTATCAATGATTATTCCCTTCTAGAAACACCATATTGTATCAAATAGTCAATATCTGACTGAATTGTACGAGATATAGACATCACTGAATTGCCATAGAAACTGTTGTATGGCTTCTTTCCATCACAACTTCTACCAGAGTAATATTTGCAAGCAGCATTTCTCTCTGCTGACTCCCCTCCTACTGCCCCTCTATCTTTTAAATAAAGAGCTGATGCCATGATAGCGTCTCTCGGTATCCACGGATTGGGAACACTTACTCCTAGTAATGCTCCTACACGATTCGCTACTACCTCCCATGTAGAAGGAATGAATTGTGCTGGCCCCATTGCTCCACCATACCCACCACCTGCTATAGGACAAGATACTGGCGTGATATTTGGATCAAGCCCAAGTGCAGCTGTAATACGCCTAAATGGCTCTATGTCTCTAGTCGGCTTCATGATATTGAGCCAGCTTTTTGATGGTGGATCTCCAGCGCGGTTGCAAGTACCGACATTTTTACCAAGATTTGACTCCTGTGTAAGAATGGCCAAAATAAATGCAGTGCGAACACCTGTCTTTTCAGAGGCAGCTGTCGCGAGAGTATAAGCTTCTTGGAAAGGAATAGCCTTGTTGCCACCAGCGAAGCTGAAGAGTTTGTTTTTGATATCTGTGACTCTTTTCTGTCTTTCAGCCAGAACCGCTTGATATTCTTTTTCTTTGCTTTGACTCAATTGTAGAAGTTGTTTCTTTTCTGCTTCTGATTTTTCTACCAATTTCTTCTGAGAATCTATTGCATTTTTTGCATCTTCTTCTTGAGATTTTTTATCTTGAAGTTGATCTTTTTGATCTTCGGTAAGCTCTTTTATCTTCTTGACCCTATTTACTGATGCATATAGAGATTGCTTCACTGCTAGGAAGTCATCTAGATCTTTGTAGAAATCAGTAATAGAGTCGGGTGAGAGCACCACATAAGCAGTACCTTTTCTATCTATTTCATTTGTCTTTTTTATAAGCTGAGCAATAGAATCATGCTCTCTTTCTATCTCGCTTTGTAAGTCATTTATTGCCTTGCCCTTTGCAGAAATATCTTTTGTTAGATTGCCTATTGCCAAAGTCTTTTGCTTTATTTTTAGTTTTGCAGAATCTATCTGAGCACTGAGAATGCTCACGTCTTTCTTTAAAGAGCCGGTTTTGCCTTGTTGTTCTTTTAGTACAGCTTCTTTTTGAGCTATCTCTTTTTGGAGTTCTGCGAGCTCTGCTTCAAGCTTAGCCCTCTCATCTCCATCTATTACAACCTGCGCTTCTGCCTTGTCATTAAACAAGAAAATCATTGGTGAAAGTACGAATACCAATGATAAAACAGTCGGAATTAAATATTTTTTCATCATATATAAGACTATTATTATACCAAAATATTACTCTTGTTTATAGTCATACAACAACAAAAAACCACGTCAAACGTGGTTTTTTGTCACTGAACATAGTGAAGGGTTTATTCTGTAGCTGGAGCTTCCTCTTCTTTCTTTCCTTTCTTTTCTACTTCTATAGCTGAAAGGTCAATAGGTGCTACTGGCTCTTCTTTTTCTTCTTTGAATGCAGATACAAGCACTACTACTTCTTCAGGATTGTCTATCAATACAACACCCTTTGGAAGTACTATATCTTTTACTTGTATTTGACTGCCTAATGTTGAAAGTGATGTGACGTCTACTGTGAATGCGTGTGGCAAGTTTGCTGGCAACGCACTAACTTTTATTTCGTGTAGTACCTTGACCACTATTCCGAGTCCGGTCTTTTCAGCATCTGCAAGACCTGTGAACTCTATTGGAATATTAACTTCTATTTCTTTGTTCATATCTATCACTAGGAAGTCTGCATGAATAGGTATGTTTGTTACGGCATCTCTTTGAATATTGTGTACCAAAGTTGTGACTTTTTCTTTGCCAAAATCAAGTGTCACGGCTGTAGTCTCACCTGCCTCTTTGAAGATTCTGATGAAATCCTTTACAGGAACTGATATAGACACAGCATCACTCCCAGCACCATAATAAACAGCTGGGATTTTTTCCTCTTTTAGGAGAGCGCGTGGGCTCTCATTTGTTCTCTTTGATGCAGATAATGTAATCATAAGCTGGACTAATATACACGATAAAGGCTATTTTGACAACCTGTAATATCTCCACATGTCAGACATGTGGAGATATTGGAAAATACTACTTTTTAGACGCCTGTCCATAGTCGCCATGAGAGAGATATTTGGCAATATCGTCCTTGGTTACGCGTACCTTTTTGTGAGGGTTGAATATGTTGTGCGGGTCAAAAATATCCTTTGTTTTCTTGAATATTTCTGTCATTAGAGAACCGTATTGTTTTTCCAAATATGGACTTCGAATGATGCCGTCATTGTGTTCAGCGGTGATAGATCCCCTATATTCGATTACAAGGTCATAAACTTTTTCAGATAAATCCAATATTATTTCGCGAGTTTTTGGATCTTTCAGATCCATGAGTGGAATAATATGGAAGTTGCCATCTCCTGGGTGCCCAGCTATTGTATAAGTCAGTTTGTAACTTTCCAAAACTTTATCAAGCTTGGGTAGAAATTCTGGAAGCTTTTCTGGTAGTACTACAAAGTCATCAATAAATGGTGCGGTGTGCTTGCCGGATACATGCTTCCTAAGTAGATTGAAGCTCTCATGTCGCACATCCCAATATTTGGATTCTTCAGCTTCGTTGTGAGTAACATGAGTGAGTGCTCCAAATTCTTTTTTGATTTTTTGTGACAGTGCTAATGCATTTTTCTGTATTTCGTTTTCATCGTTACCTGCGAACTCAATAAGCAAGACCATCTTTGGCAATCCGGAAGCTATGGTCATGAAGAATTCTGGTAGAAATGAAAACATAAACTTGATCATACCTACTAACTTTTTCTTTTTTAAAAAATCTCCGAAGAATTTCACAGCGACTTTCAAAGTGTTGTCATCATAGCTTTCTATACTTTCAGGATTTTCTTTCAAAGCTACATTTACAATACTTCCGAGATTTTTCAAATCTTTTAAAAAGACTACACAAAGAGTAGAGAACTTCTTTGTGGGAACAAGATCAAATATGATTTCGGTCACAATACCGAGTGTACCTTGTGATCCCACGATGAGCTGACACAAGTCAAAAGTTTCATTGTCGCCATTCCAAATATTCCACAAATAATATCCGGCTGAATTTTTGTTCACATTTGGCTTTGCACTATTTATAGTCTTGATATTTTCTGTAATTACTTTGTAGAGTTCTTTGTACATTTCCCCTTCGAAACCTACTTCGGTAATTTTGTGCATTAGTTCCTTGCGTGACATTTTCTTGACTGTGTATTCATAGCCATCGCGAAATACTACTTTGAGCTCTCTAATGTATCTCTCGGTTTTGCCATAGTGAATAGACTTTTCTCCTCCAGAATTGTTGGCCACCATTCCGCCTACAGTGCACAGATCACGAGATGCGGTATATGAGGGCATGATCAGGTTGTACTTCTTGGTTTCTTTGTCAAAATCTCGGTAGTATGTACCTGGCAAAACCCTTGCCCACTTCTCTCCTTCATTCATTTCTAAAACACCAACCATGTATTTGTTGAGATCCAAAATGATAGACTCGTTCACTGCTCCTCCTGACATGTCAGTGCCCGCACCACGAGGAGTGATAGAGAGTGTAGGATGATCATGTTTTTGATCATTTACCCATTTCACAAGTGCTTGAATATCAGCACTATCTTTTGGGAAAACTACCACTTCTGGTCTGATTTCAAAAAGGCTGGCGTCGCGAGAATATTTGTCGAGCACTGTTTCGTCCCACTCTACATCTCCTTTTATAATCTTTTTTATATCTTCTCCAATCATTTTTTTATTGTTATTGAATTTTATTAAATATTTTTAATTTTTCTGTGACCGTAGCTTCCATCGCCAGAGATGCGTTGGTACCATATTTATAAGGCGCGATGTCTTCAGGATTTTTGTCCATATATGACTTCAATGCATTGGTGAAGGATCGGCGAAGCTCGGTGTTGACATGGATGATTGCAATCCCAGCATCTATTGCGGGAATGAAATCTGCCTCTTCTCCACTTCCGCCGTGCAAGACTAGAGGGTTGTTGATAGTAGAAGCAAGACTTTTGATACAATCAATATTGAGACGTGGCTTGTCAGCGTGTTTCAATAGTCCATGAAAATTTCCTACTGCTGGAGCGAGCATATCTGCCTCTGTATCTGCAATGAATCTCTTGGCTTCTTCTGCTGAAGTAACCATTTGCACTCCTTCTGGGATTTCATCAAGCATCTTTGAGGATTGTCCGATATAGCCAAGCTCTATTTCTACTATTACGTCACGGCCACTTTTCTGATTGACGGATCGTGCGTACTCCACGCAATCTTTGGATTGTTTTACATTTTCTTCGTAAGAGAGCTTTGCTCCATCAAATATTACAGAGTCATAACCAGCATCAATAGCGTTTTTCACAGTTGCGAGACTGTAGTGATGATCAGCGTTGAGAAATATATCTATTCCCCAATGTTCGCGAATACTTTTCACTAGTGCCACTGCTTGATGAGTGCCCACCGCCTCTTCTTCACCTTCTGATGTACCCACTATTACTGGTACCCCTAGATGCTTTGCAGATCGGGCTATAGCGTAGAGACCTTCAAGGTTTGAAAAGTTGAAATGCCCTATTGCAACCTTGTTTTTGCGAGCCTCTTCTATGCACTGTCTAAGTGTTTTCATAAGACAATTATACCATAATATTTCTAGATAATATTTTTGGATTTGATGATATAATACGCCAATGGAAAACCAAATAGATTTTTTAGCAATCGGAGACATTGTCACTGATGCATTTATAAAAATAAAAGATGCAGAAGTGACCTGTGATGTAGACAAGTCAAATTGCAAACTTTGCGTACGTTTCGGAGACAAAGTGCCATTTGAATCAGTAGAAGAATTGAAAGCTGTAGGCAATAGTGCCAACGCTGCGGTAGCTGCTGCGAGACTGGGTTTGAAAAGTTCTCTGATTGCTCACGTAGGAAATGATTATCATGGCAAGGAATGTATCGAGGAATTGAAAAAGAATAGCGTGGATACTCAATATATCGGAATGCACGATAGTATCCCGACAAACTATCACTACGTACTCTGGTACGATGTAGAACGCACAATACTTGTGAAGCATGCAAACTTCCCTACCTCTATGCCTGATATAAATCCTGCTCCAAAAATGATGTACTTATCTTCTCTCGGAGATCATACAGAAAAATATCATCAAGAAATTGCGGAATATGTGAAGAAGCATCCTGAAATGAAGCTAGTCTTCCAACCAGGTACATTTCAAATCAAGCTCGGTGTTGAAGCATTGAAAGATATTTATGCAAATGCTTATGCATTTTTCTGTAATTTAGAAGAAGCGCAAAAGATTTTGAAAACTGAAGAGAAAAATCCAAAAGTTTTGATGGATATGATTCACAAACTCGGTCCAAAAATAGTATTCATCACAGATGGTATCAAAGGCGCGTACGCAAGTGATGGCTCTGATGCATGGTTCATACCGGTATATCCACATGATCCATTTGAGAGAACTGGTGCAGGAGATGCATTTGCTTCTACTGTCTCTGTTGCGTTGTTGAAGGGCAAATCTCTACAAGAAGCACTCCTTTGGGGACCAATCAACTCTATGTCTGTCGTACAATACGTCGGCGCACAAAAAGGTCTCCTTACAGAACCAAAAATAGAAGAATTCCTCAAATCCGCCCCCGACAACTACAAACCTGAGCATTTGTTTTTCTAATACCACTTGGCGGTTCGGTCGCCAAGTATCCAAGGGTAACCCTTGGATTGATTTTGACCTTATTTTATAAGCGAAAAAGCTATATGTGTACGAGCGAAACCCTTCGCAGGCTGACTGAGCCGAGAAGAGCAATTTTTCATCAGAAAAATATGCGTGTTGAGCGAGAACACATGTAGCTTTTGAGCGACTTATTATTTTGTCTTTCTCTCCATCACCTTCATCACCGCAGTGGTAATAGCGTCACGGCCCATGCCGTAGAGTTCTATGAGCTGGTTGGGGGTGCCTGATTGTCCAAACTTGTCATTGACTCCGATGAATTCCATTACTGTCGGGTAAACTTTTGCCAAGTATTCTGCTACTGCACTTCCCAAACCACCCGCTATCTGATGTTCTTCTACAGTCACTATGGCTTTGGTTTCTTTTGCCAGCGCGAGAATGAGTTCTTCATCGAGAGGTTTGATGGTGTGAATATTTGCAACAATTGCCTTGATACCTTTCTTTTCCAAATCTTTTGCAACTTTCAAAGCGTTTGATACCAATGTGCCAGTCGCAATGATAGCAACATGAGCAATGCCGTCTGGTCGGAAAAATATTTGACCCTTACCAATCTCAAATGGAGTGTCTTCTGTAGTGATGACTGGGGTCTTTTCTCGTGCGAGACGGAGATACGCAATCCGCGGATTTGCGGACAATGCAAGTACGGCTTTTTTGGCTTGGATAGAATCACATGGAGATATCACCATCATGCGAGGAATGACGCGAGTGATAGCGATATCCTCTATAGCTTGGTGTGTGCCACCGTCTGGTCCTACAGAAATACCTGCATGAGAGCCTACAATAACTGCTGGTCTATCGTTGTAGCAAATAGTAGTACGGATTTGTTCCCAATTTCTTCCGGGAGAAAACATTGCGTAAGAAGAAAAGAATGGATACTTGCCCATAGCTGACATCCCAGAGGAAACTGCAGCGAGATTTTGTTCAGCTACTCCTATCTCCACGAATCTTTCAGGAAATTTGTTTTTGAACAAATGCATTTGTGTACTTTCTGTCAGATCTGCGCATAGTGCCACAATATTTGGGTTGCTCTCTCCTGCTAAAGCTAAACCTTCCCCGAAACCTTTTCTGATAGGAATTTGCTCGCAATCATCTGCAAAAACTTTTGTATTCAATTTTAATTCTGAATTCAACATATTAATTGTGTTCACTCTTTATTTTGCCTCCGAGTGTGCGTAATTCTTTTAGTGCCATATCAGCTTCTTCTTTGTTTGGAGCTTTGCCATGCCATTCAAACTTCCTTTCGAATTCTTTCACACCTTTACCTGGAATTGTGCGCGCAATGATGACTGACGGCATATCAAACACAGCTTTGGCAGTATTCACTGCATCTATGATTGCTTCTATATTGTGACCATTGATTTCTTGAACATGCCAATTGAAAGATTCCCACTTCTTCGACAAATCATTGAGTGGCATGATGTCTTCAGTGTATCCGTCTATCTGAATGTTGTTTCTGTCTACTATTGCGACGAGATTGTGGAGCTTCTCTTTGCCGGCGAGCATGATGGCTTCCCAATTGTTGCCTTCATCGAGCTCTCCATCTCCGAGCATGCAGTACACATTTTGTGACGTTGTATTGCCATGATCCATTCTCATAGCTAGAGCCATACCGACTGCTTGTGACAGACCTGCTCCAAGTGGACCAGATGAGGTCTCTAAAGCTGGGAACCATTCTCTGTGAGGATGACCTTGTAGACGTGATCCTAGCTTGCGTAGAGTCTTTAATTCTTCTACAGGCAAATATCCGGCATGAGCCATAGTAGCGTAGAGTACGGGATTGATATGACCATTTGATAATACGACTCTATCTCTATCTTCCCAACTTGGATTCTCTGCGTCGTGTTTCAAAATATTAAAATATAAAGCAGTAAAAACATCTGCCATACCGAGTGGTCCTGCAGTGTGACCACTTCCCGCTTCCAAAAGCATAGCGATAATACTCTCGCGAATATTGTTGGCGGTGATTTCTAATTCTCTCAAATTTTGGTTGCTGATTGGCATAAGATTTCTAGCTCTCTTATTGTACCAACTGGATCGGGATTTTGAAATATCGCAGAGCCCACAACCAATGAGTTTGCGCCAGCATCAACGAGTGACGATGCGTTATCAAGTGATACCGCGCCATCGACACTTATATTTTTGTCAGGGAAAAGATTTTTAACTTTTTTAATTTGGTCCAATACTCTACTGTCGAAATCTTGTCCTTGAAAACCAATCTTTTCTATTCCCATGCACTGTATCGTGTCTATATATTTTAAATATGGAGACAAATTTTGTGGATCAGTGTTGATACCTATTGCAATACCGAAAGAGATGGTCTCTTTTATAATCTGTGGGATATTTTGAAAATAAGAAATAGTCTTTGCTTCATCAAGACTTTCTAAATGCAAAATAATTTTTGATGGTCCTAATATTATAAACTTATCAATACTTTCCAATGGATTTTGGATCATCAAATCAAATTCATAGTCCACACTATCCCAATACGGGAATCCTATTTCTTCACTAGAAATTTTATCCACTATATCTGTATCCTTACCATTAAACATCCAAGTTTTGTTGGGAGCAAAATATCCATCAACGAAATCAATCTGTATAGTATTGGCATATTCATGCACTTTTTCTACACCTTCTTCTATAGCACGATATGATGATGGTAAAATAGCGGGAATAATTTTGGTCATAAATTTAGAATTTTGCTAAACGTTTCATATGTCTTTCATCATTTGAAAAAGCAGTATCGAGCCAAAATGTCACCGCTTCTTCACATTCAGGCGCACCAATAAATCTAGCACCAATTGATAGGATGTTTGCATCGTTATGCTGTCGTGAATAAAGTAGTATGTCCTGTGGTCCACCATAGTACACTATCGCTCTCACTCCTTTAATACGATTGGCACACATTGCTTCTCCTTCACCACTTCCGCCAAATATTATAGCTTTGCTAGTAGGATCCATTGATACAGCTTTTGCACAGGGAGTAATGAAGTCTGGATAATCATCATTCTCATCTATCTTGCTATTACCATGATCAAACACCTCATAACCTTTTGAAAGTAGAAAAGCTTTGATGTATTCTTTGTGTTCGTATCCTGCATGATCTGTGGCGAGATGTATAACCATAAAATTTATTTGAGTGGAACTATAACAGAGAGCTCTATTGTTTCATTTGCAAATACTTGATCTATACCGAAATCTTTCATATTGAGAGTAAATATTGTCTTGTAAGACAATTCTGTATCAGAATAAGTTATAGGGAAAGTTATAGACTTTGTAACACCATGAATAGTCATACTTCCTGTCATGGTCATGTCTTTTTCACCAGTAATTACAAATTTTGCAGTTGGGAATTTTGCTGTATCAAAGAAATTTTTGGATCTTAAATCAGCTTCTAATTTATCACTATCACTCGAAAGAGATGCTACGTCTACTATGATGTCACCTTTGATACCACCTGTCTCTATTAGCATCAAATTTGAAGTCACCTTTTCAAACGAACCGTTGTGAACTTTGCCCGGACCAAAGCCTTTGAAAGTAACTTTTACACCCTCATTGTCTATTGGTCTTACTTTGCCCGCTGGCACTGAAGTACCACTAGCTTGATCGATGTTTACACTAGTACCATCTATCACTACTGCTTGTGGAGTACCTGCATCTGGTTTGGTTTGCAAAGCTTGCCATCCGAAATATCCTCCTACTACTAATATCACTAAAATTAAAATTGTTTTCATATTTTATTCTTCTATATTTAATTCATCTTTTAATTTTGATATTTCAATTTCTATACTTTTTTTCTCTTCATCAGTTAGACTTGTGTCGAGAGATCTCATTGACAACTTAGCAAACTCTTCCTTTTTAGCTTGGTAAGCGTCTAGTGTATGAACTTCTCCGTCTTCATTTTTAAATTCTTCATGCATATATTTTCAAATACTATCTATTAATTGTCTTCCCTGTCTTAATAACGTGGTCTACTAGAGTATAAGTATACCCCATTTCGTTGTCGTACCAGCCCATGACTTTCACAAGGTTGCCCCCTACTACACGAGTCATTTCGAGGTCTGCGATAGAGGCATGGTTGTTGCCCAGTATATCGCTCGATACTAGTGGTTCTTCTGTAATAGTGAAGATGTTCTTCCATCTTTCATCCTTTGAGGCCTTTTTCAAGATTTCATTTACTTCTTCTGTGGTTGTTTCTTTTTTAGAAATAAATGTCACGTCCACAATAGAGCCAGCTGGGACTGGTACACGGATAGAAATACCATCAAAGAGTCCCTCCAATTCTGGAAAGGCCTTGGTCACAGCGATAGCAGCACCAGTAGAAGATGGCACGATGTTTTGTGCAGCAGCACGACCTTCACGCAAATCCTTTTTGCTAGGACCATCAACGAGAGCTTGTGATGCAGTGTATCCATGAACAGTATTAAGAATTGCTTTTTCAATTCCTAGTGCTTCGTGCATGATAGCAATGAGAGGACTTGCGGCATTTGTAGTACAAGAAGCGTTACTTGTAATATCACATGTACCAAACTTTTCTTCGTTCACTCCAAGCAATATTGTTTCTCCCATCACAGTGCCGTCTGAAGCCTTTGATGGAGCAGATATGACTACCTTCTTTGCTCCATCATCTATATGAAATTGTGCTTTTTCAAATGCAGTAAATAGCCCAGTAGATTCCACTACTACATCAATATCCAAATCTTTCCAAGGAAGCTTACTGGTGTCCTTTTCTGAAACGAATTTCACCTTTTTATCATCAATAACCAAATAGTTCTCGCCTGTCCCGTTAGAGTTCTCAACTCGCACGGGATGACCCCAATTTCTATATACAGTGTCGTGTCTTAATAGATAAGCCAATGCATCAATAGATCCAAGGTCGTTGACCGCTACAACTTCTATTTCGCTTCTCTCCCATGCAATCTTCAAGAACGCTCTACCAATTCGACCAAATCCATTTATCGCTACTCTTATTTTTTTATCCATAATGCGGATATTATAGCATCATTATCCCAAAATTTCCTTGAGGATTTTGGCGGTGATGGCGGGGTTGGCGGAGCCTTTGGACGCTTTCATTACGAGCCCAATGAGAGCTTGCATTGCTGGACCCTTGCCAGCTTTGTAGTCAGATACTATTTTTTCATTTTCTTTGATTACATTTTCTATGATTGGCTTTATTGTGTCTTCATTACTATCCTGCAAGAGTCCTTTCACATTTCCAATAATTTCTGGATCTCCTCCTTCATTTATTAAAATTGCTATGATTTCTTTGGTAGCACTAGAGGTGACTTTTTTATCGCCTGTCATATCTATCAATTTGCCAAATTCTTTAGGATTACTTTTACCTAAATCAGTTCCAGAAATACTTGAAACTATATAGTTGGCAGCAATTTCTGGATATTTTGTTTCGATACTTTCTAGAAATTCTTTGCGAGCTTTGTCCTGAACAAAGAGCTCTATCACTTCTTCGTTTTTAATTATCTTTTTCAAATTTTCTCTTGCTTGCCACGGAAGCTCTGGAAGATTATTTTTCATTTCATCCAAATTGAAAATACTGTGAAGTTTCATCTTTGGTAAATCTGGATCTGGAAAATATCTATAGTCATTGGCATTTTCTTTGGAACGCTGAGAAAAAGTATTTTGTTTTGCTTCGTTCCATCCACGAGTCTCTTGTACTATTTCGTCTTGTCTCCCTGCTTCGTACATTGCCTCCATTCTCGACAGTTCATATTCTATTGCCTTCTCTACGGTCTTGAATGAGTTCAAATTTTTCACTTCTACTTTTGTACCAAATTTTCCTTCGTCATCTGACAGAGAAATGTTGGCTTCGACTCTCATTTCGCCCTTTTCCATGTTGGCTTCTGATACACCAAGATATCGAAGCAGTAGCTGGAATTCGCGAGCAAAGTCTCCCGCATCTTTTGCACTATGAATCACTGGCTCAGTCACGAGCTCCATGAGTGGTACACCTGCGCGATTGTAATCCACGAGTGTGAAGTCTCCTCTGTCGTGCTTACTCGTACCAGTATCTTCTTCTATATGAATACGAGTGATGTCTATACCATTCAGTGTACCGCCTGAGACTATTGGGTATTTGTATTGAGAAATCTGATAACCTTTTGGTATATCGGGATAGTAATAATTCTTTCTATCAAATTCTGTAAAGTCTGCGATATTTGCTCCTACTGCGAGACCAACTTTTACTACATTTTCTATAGCTTGCTTATTGGCGACAGGTAGAGTGCCAGGGTGAGCCATGCAAACAGGACAAATGTTGGTATTGGGCATTTCTTCATCAGGATCATTTTTGCAACCACAAAACATCTTGGATTTTGTGTTCAATTCTGCGTGAATCTCTAGACCTATTGTAGGATAGTATTGCTTCGACATGGTGGGATTATAGCTCAAGTCACTCCTTTGGACAAAATTATTTCTCTATTATTCTTTCTTCAAAATTTTAACCAATTCGTCTTTGAATTCTTTTACCCCAGCTTCATCAAATAGAGTCACGGCGAACACTGGCTTGCCAAGCTTCTCAAACTTTTTCAAAGTTGCTTCTACTACTTCTATATTTGTTACATCGGTTTTTGTAAGTAATATAATTTCATCTTTCTTTGTGAGAGAGTCGTCAAATTTTTGTAATTCTTCTCGGATAGTCTCATAAGCTTTCATCATATTGGCTTGCTCAAAAGATACTAGGTGTATCAAAACTTTGGTCTTGGCAATATGTTTGAGGAATTTGTGACCGAGCCCTTTGCCGTCACTAGCGCCTTCAATAAGCCCAGGAATATCAGCAATAATAAATCCGTACAAATCTCCAAGGTTTGGATCTAGTGTTGTGAAAGGATAATCTCCAACTTTTGCCTGAGCATTGGTAAGTGCATTCAAGAGACTTGATTTGCCAGCGTTTGGAAATCCAAGAAGTCCAATATCAGCAATGAGTGAGACCTCTATGAAGAATTCTGCTTCTTCCCCATCCTTTCCAAGAGTTGCTTCTTGCGGAGCTTGGTTGGTAGAACTTTTGAAATGTTCGTTGCCCTTGCCACCCCCACCACCTGCGAGAATTTCTATTTCTTGTTTCTCTTTGGTGAGCTCGTACACCATACCTGTAGTCTTGTTGGTAATCTTTGAACCTATTGGGAATTCCAAGTACAAGTCTTCACCATTTTTCCCAGTGAAGCTCTTGTTGCCACCTTCTTCCCCTTTGTCTGCAGAATATTCTTTCTTGGATTTGTATTGATCAAGCACTCTCAAGCTACGTATAGCTCGTATATAGACATCGCCTCCCTTGCCACCATCTCCACCACTTGGACCTCCTTTGTCTACAAACTTCTCGTGTCTCCAACGGACAACACCGTTGCCTCCTGTTCCCGCCTTTGCTTTGATTGTGATTTCATCTAGAAATGCCATAAGTTAGTGAATAGATAATAGAGGTTAGAGGACAGAAAAGCAAATTAATTGATCGATGGCTTGTTAATTTTCATCCAATCGAGTATTTGTGCAATAGCGTCTTCTGTTTTCGATTCTTTTATACTTCCCCCAGACGCCCTATCGTGCCCTCCTCCTATTTGGATTCTTTCAAACATATCTCTGATGTTTACACTCTCTGGAAGCGACCTACCAGACACACGAGTAGTACCATCTGAGCGAGGGGTGAAGACAAGTCCCCAACTATATCCGCCTATTCTGGTCACATACTGCCCCATGTGTATATGACTGGCTGTACTCATGTCTTCATCTGTATAAGCACCTTGTTCAAATGTTTCCCTATCAATAAAAGATATTTGGGTATCTGGCCATCCATCTACTTCTTTGAAATTCATATTTTTCATTAAGACTTGTAAGAGCGGTATTATCTTTTTTGGTATACCAGAAAACTTTGTATTGAAAAATCCAATATTTATTTTGCCTATTTCAACCAACTTTTTTGCTACGTCAAATGCACCAACTTGGGATGGCTTGATATGTGAAAAGTTGCCAGTGTCAGTAATTATTCCTAGCAGAAATATTTGTGCCAAATCTTCTGTTAGATATTGTTCAGCGCCGAGAGTACGGTAAACCATTTCTGAGTTTGATGAAATATTTGAGTCTATAAAAGATAGTGTGAAAGAGTCTGCAACAGATGCGTGATGATCGATACAAATAGTGTTTTTGATTGCGGACAATTTCTCAGGGTTTTTTGATACACGATTGAGATTGTTTACATCTAGTACGATAAGCAAATCCGTATCATCAAGATGATTGGCAATATCATCTACCCATTCTATCTTTTCGAAATTTTTCAGAAAAGCAAAATCTTCTTTGGAGACACCTGTATAAACTATTCTAATTTTCTTTTCTATAGAACTCTTTTGATATTTTGCAATGAGTATTGTGTATACAGAAAGCACCGACGATATAGAATCTCCATCAGGAGACATATGCGCAGTGATGATTACTGACTTGGATTCTGCTACAAGATTGTAAAAGTCCTCCATCTTAATCTTTCAAGAAGTGATTGATAATCCAGTTGATAAAAGATATCACTAGTGCACCAATAATTGCGGAAATAAATGATGATACTGTAAATCCAGAAATGATTTGCGCTACAAACCAGAAAAATAGTCCGTTGATAATGACAGAGAAAAGTCCGAGTGTGATGATATTGAGCGGAAGAGTGAGTAATGAAACTATTGGCTTGACCACCATATTGAGAAATACGAGACATACTGCCACTATGACAGCGGTCAGTGGGCCATTGATAAGTATGCCGTCTACAAAGTATGGCATTGCAAATATTGCGAGCGTTGTGATGAGTAATCTAACTAAAATCATATTTTTATTTTTTATTCAAATTAATTATTAAAACAAACTTTCTACTATCTTTTTTACCACAGCGCCGTCGGCCTGACCTTTGGTCTCTTTCATTACAGCACCAGTCAGTACACCGATCTTGGCAATATCTGAGATTCCTAATTCTGACTTTTTGGCAACTGCAATTTTCATAATATCATCTTCGCTCATTTGTGCTGGTAGAAATCCTACGAGGAGTGCTAGCTGAGCTTTGTCATCATTTGCTAAATCCAGACGCCCTCCTGCTGTAAATTGTTCTATGGCGTCCTTCCTCTGCTTCACAGTGCGAGATATTATCTTTTGTGCATCCTCATCCGACATCTCATCCTGTGGAGTCTTACCACTAGCTACAAGCTCATTGGTGAAAGCTGAGAGTAGTCCTCTGTATGTGTCGAGTGCTACCTGATCCTTTGCTCGCATAGCGTCTTTCAATTGTTCTCTTATCTTCAAAACTATACTCATATGGTGCAATTATAGCATGATACAATGTAGTCATGAAAATATACTTTTTTGATACTGAAACTACAGGTAATACTGCTGAGGACAAAATCATCCAACTCGCTATCAAGGAACGCGCTATTGCGAAACCAGTATTGAATGAGCTATTCAAACCTCCAATGCCGATACCACATGAGGCGAGCGCTGTGCATCATATTTCCAACAAGAAAGTTGAGACCAAGCCATTATTCCAAGAAAGCTCTCATTATGAGATGGTGAAAGAAATGTTTGAAAATGCTGACAATATTTTCGTCGCACACAATGTAGCTTTTGATAAGCAGATGCTTGTGAATGAAAATATCAATCCGGCAAATACTGTTTGTACCTTGAAAGTCGCTCGCGCACTCGATGTCAAAAATACTTTTACAAATTATCGTTTGCAATATTTGCGTTATGCATTAGACATGGAGCTAGAAGTCCCTGCTCATGATGCGCTCGCTGATGTACTAGTGCTTGAACAACTCTTTGAATACCTTTTGAACAGAATCATCACAGAAAATAATTGTAGTGAAGAAGAAGCACTGGAAAAAATGATGAGGATAACCAACGAGCCGGTCTTGATTCGAAGTATCGATTTCGGTAAACACAAAGGCAAGACTACAGAAGAAGTACTTGCTGTAGACAAAGGATATCTAGAGTGGCTATTGGCAGAGAAACTGAAGAAACCTATGGGCGAAGAAGATTGGATATTTAGTCTCAAAAAATACTTGAGTAAAAGCTAGTGATATAATAAAGACATGCAAGCACTATATATAGTAGGAGGAATAATTCTTGGTATAACAATAGCCTTTTTTCTAATGGAGCGTAGGAAAAAAGATGGAGAAAAAGATATCGGAGTAGATATCATGCTCCAACAGTTGAATGACTTGAAAAATACAGTAGATCAGAAGCTTGGTGAAAATGAAAAAAGCATGCGTGAAAGCCTGATGCACCAATCAAATCAATCTACGAAAATCATCTCTGATATTACCGAACGCCTCACGCGTCTCGACGAAGGCAACAAGCAAGTCATCGGATTTGCGCAAGGACTACAGCAACTCCAAGATATATTGAAAAATCCGAAACAGCGCGGAGTACTCGGCGAATACTATCTCGAAACACTTTTGAAAAATGTACTCCCTGCTGGAAGTTATCAAATGCAGTACAAATTTCCTGATGGAAATATTGTCGACGCAGTAGTATTTGTCAAAGACAAAATTATACCTATAGACTCCAAGTTTTCACTTGAAAACTACAATCGTCTAATAGAAACTACCGATCAGACACAAAAGGAAAGACTAGAAAAACAATTTGTAAATGATCTCAAGGAACGCATTTCAGAGACATCTAAATATATTCAACCAGAAAATAATACTATGGAATTTGCCTTTATGTTCATTCCACACGAAGCGATATATTATGATTTACTCATCAACAAAGTTGGCGCTCTGCAAGAAGAAACTGAAAATCTGATCCAGAGAGCAGCGGGTAAATACCATGTCATCATCGTCTCCCCTACATCATTTCTCGCATATTTGCAGACTGTACTTCAAGGATTGAAAGCTATGCAAATAGAAGAGACCGCGAAAGATATCATCAAGTATGTCGGTGAGCTTGGTAAGCATTTGAAAGCTTATGAGGAGTATCACAACAAACTCGGCAACAATCTCCAAACAGTCGTCAATCAATATTCTCTTTCTTCAAAAGAGTTCAAAAAGATAGACAAGGATGTAATGAAAATGTCAGGAATTGGAATAGATATAGACCCAATATTGATAGAAAAAAATGTTGAAAATGTCTAACGAGTAAATATTTCAGGATTGGCGTAATCTTTGAAGACACTTAGTGGTACATTTACCTTTTGCATACCATATGCATAGGCCGCGACTTGGTACGGATCAAATAAGAAAGTGATGCCATCATTTGTAATGATGAAACTCTGATAGTTGTCTACAGATGGAGAAGTTCCACTTTCTATAGATTTTGCATCAGCGTATTCCATTTTTTTCAATTCTGTTTTTACATAATCAGAGACGACTTCCAAACCATTCTTTTTTGTAAACAAATTTTCAACTTTTATTATTTCTCCTAATTTAGAAATTGTAAAAGTGCTGTTGAACTGCATTCCATGCGCACCGCCTGTATACGTACCAGTAGTGAAAATATAAGTTTCAGTATTTACACTTCGAACCTGTCTATATTCAATATTAATAGAAAGCTCTCCTTCTGATGCAGAAGATATATTTTCATCGTTCACCCAAGAAGTATCTTCTTTGAACCTTTGGATCTGGCTCTCTACAAAAGATTTGAAAATCAGACTAATACTACTGTCTTTCACTACTGGGTATGAGGCTTTGATATCGTACTGTTTGTTGGATTCATCTATTGTTACTTTGTCTACTTCGGTAGAAGGCCATGCAGTATCTATTACAATGTTTTCTGGAGTAACACCGTCCTTTTGAAGATTGCTATTTTTATAAGTGAGCGAGATAAAAACAATAGCGATAATCACAATAACAGTGAGTATTATTTGTGACCTTCCTATCTTTTTCGAATTTTGTTCTATTTCATCCATGTTATCCATAATTTATCTAAGAATTACTCGCATTTCTAGAGCGTCATCAAATCGTGATTCTCCACTAGGGTTATCTTTTTTGAATATTATCCATCCATAATCATACGCGCCGAGCTGACTCACATCATAAGAAATAGTTCCAGTGAATGGCACGTACTCCGTAGTCATCCAACTATATCCTTCGTCTACCATCATATAACCCTCTCCAATTATTAGTCCGTCCCAATTCACAATGTTCACCGGAGCACTCGCTTCAAAGAACCAATTGCCACGAGCCCTCCCCTTCACTATGATCGGTGAGGAAACCTTTTGATTGATATAAGGACTATCTATCATAATCAAATTTTCTTTTGAAGCTTTTTCAACTTTTATTACGTTGTCTTCATCTGTCGGAGCTACTACGATATTCGTATTAACTGCCCTAAGTGCAATAACTAAAATTACAGCAAATAACGTGATAAAAAACAGTACTATGTATCTTTTTTTCATATACTTGAATTATACACCTCTTTTCTATTATATAGTGCAAGATAGCAAATATTGACAAGTCTTGATTATACTTATAATGTAAAGAAAAACACAAATAACAAATGAGTAGAATTCCAAAGCCTGGAAAAAAGATTGAAACAGGGACAGATAAAACAGAGAAGTATTTAGAAGAGTGGAAGAAGCTATTTAACGAAATATCTCCCGAGTACCTCACAGCTTATACTAAAAAAGATAATGGATTTCCTAAAAGCCAATATGAAATGGAAATGCATGTGAGTAGACTTCAGGATTCATGCAACACAGATGTTCAGATTTTTGTACTATGCAAATTTCCAAATCAATATGGATGGTCTTATGGTAACGAAATATATCTATGTCTCCATGATCATGCTTATGCAATTGCTTGGGTTAAAGAATTTGATGCCAATCTAGATACGTTGGGAGAATCTGGACCTGCAAGCTGGGAAGAGATGTACAAAATGCTTTGTCGAGATGCTCTCGAAGTGCACAACAAAATTCCTGTTCCAATCAAAAAGTAAGAGCCGTCATAATAAACGGCTCTTTTTGTTCTTGATATGTTAAGAATTTGATAGTAATATGACGACACAACTAACGGCCCCATCGTCTAACGGTTAGGACGGATCCTTCTCAAGGATTAAATCGGAGTTCGATTCTCCGTGGGGTCACAAACAGAAACCATGCTAGTATACGCAGTATGAATTTCAGTGAAATATTCAAAATAAGTCGCCCACGGTTTTGGCTATATGAAGCTGCCACCTTTGGACTCGTCGGAGCAGTCGGCGCGCTCCACGGACTCTCATTTTTTGCGGACTGGCGATATTGGATATTTGCACTCTATTTCTTAATCCCAGCAAATATTTTGATCTATGGTATTAACGACATATTCGACTACGAGACTGATAAATTAAATCCCAAAAAAGGTACCTATGAGGCACTCGTCGCACCTGAGAAACAAAAACCTCTTTGGAAATGGATTCTACTTACCAATATTCCCTTTTTCTTCTTTGTACCGCTCCAACTTCCACTTATACTCTCATTTTTTGCTTTCGTATTTTTTGCCTCTTTTTATTCAGCAGAGCCGATTCGTGCCAAAGCAAAGCCGGTGATTGATTCACTCTTTTCAGCCGGACACTACATCGCAACAGGTGTATTCGGGTACTACCTTGCTGGCGGTACACATTTTCCTACTGTTGGTGTCATCGCTGGTATGTGTTGGGCTATAGCTATGCACGCTTATAGTGCCGTACCTGATATCAAGGCAGACCTAGAAGCAAGACTACACACTATAGCTATAATGATCGGAGAGAAGAAGACTATTATTCTGTGTTGGTTCCTTTATATATTTTCAGGATATTTGGTAAGAAATATTATCCCAGTAGCCTCCATAGTTGGCATAGTGACATTTTCATACTTCATGTACAGATCGATTCGTACTAAAACTCCTGAAGCACTTTTTAAGCTCTATACATACTTCCCGCTTATCAACACCATTATCGGCGCACTTGTATCTATCGAACTTTTTGCAAAAAATATATTAGGTTAAATTTTATTTAAAGGAAATGGATGGGTGATATTTTCAATACGCTTATACGCGAGCTCAGCTGAGATCAGACAAATTGGCATACCTATACCAGGATTCGTACCCGCACCAACGTAGAACATATTTTTTATTTTGGGATGGATGTTGTTCGGACGAAAGATTGCTGTTTGCCCAAGTGTGTGGGCAAGACCGAGTGCTGTTCCTTTGAAGGCATTGTAATCGACAATAAAATCTTTGACACTGTAGTGGTGCCTGACGACGATGCGCTCTTTGATGTCGGGGATATTGTAATACTGTGCCATCTCATCGAGCACCTTATCTCCATACATTTTTGCAAAACCATCATCATAGGTAAGCCCCGATGCAATAGGTACGAGAACAAAGAGATTTTCGTGTCCTTCTGGAGCGATAGATTTATCAGTCTTCGAGGGCATGCATACATACAGAGATGGATCTTTGGGCCACGCCGGATGGTCGAATATTTCAGAAAATCCTTGATCCCAATCTTTGGTAAAGAGTAAATTGTGGTGATCTAGATTTTCAATCTTGCCTTTAACACCTAAGTACAAAATAAACGCACTTGGAGCAAGTGTCCTTGAGTTCCAGTACTTGTCAGATTTGGTGCGATAATTATCTGGTAGTAGTTTTGTATCGGTGTGATGCACGTCGGCATTTGATACAACCATATCTGCAAAAATCTTTTCGCTGTTTTCAAGCTGTACTCCTTTGGCTATACTATTTTCAACAATGATTTCTTTCACAGGAGCATTAAGTATGATTTTTGCGCCATATTTTTTAGCAATACTTTCAAGAGCATTTGGTACAGAACGTATACCGCCTGTTGGATACCATTCACCAAGCACGAGATCCACATAGTTCATGAGTGTATAAATACCCGGAGTGTCTCCTGGCGCAGTCCCGAGCAGTACTGTTTGGTATTGAAGAGCACGTCTCAAAATCTCGCTTTTGAATTTTTTGTTGATTATTTGTTTTTGCTTTTTAAAAAGTGGCAATCCTGCACCTTGCCTCATAACACGCCACGTCATAAAGTCTCTGACAGAATCATAATTTCTGTACATGAATTCTGCTTTGGATAACTCATATTGGTATTGTGCTTTATTCAAAAAATCTTCAAGTACTTGACCTGATCCTTGTTCAATACTTTCAAACAAGGCTTTATTTTTAGACATGTCAGAATAAAACTTGTAGCTCTTGCCATCACTCTTGAGTGTAATCTGGTACGAAGGTGACAAGCGCTCGAGTTGATAATACTCACCCATATCTTCTCCGACAACAGAGAAAAAATGCTCAAATACATCCGGCATCATGTACCAACTCGGCCCCATATCAAATGTAAAACCTTGTTCGGTAAATATGCGTGCCCGTCCTCCGACCATTTCATTTTTCTCAACAATCGTTACTTGGTAACCCTTTTTGCCAAGCATGCATGCAAGTGCAAGTCCACCGATCCCTCCTCCGATAATAATTACAGATTTCTGTTGCATAGTGCTTTGCATAATAACATTGTTTTCCTAAGAGGACTCACTACTACTCGGCGCGAAAAGATATCGTACTTATTTTTTTCAATCTTATTGAGAATATCGTTGTAAATCAATGCTGCCGCATATACTGCCTTCCTTCCTCTTTTATCGAGAAGCGATATCCCGTAGACACCTTTTGTATAGAGCTCTCGAGTACGTCCTATTTCAAATCGCATCAATGCGTACCATTTATCATCAAGAATGCCTTGTGCAATATGTTCTTCGGTCACTCCAAAACGATCCATGTCTTCTTGTGGAATATATATACGCCCACGCTCTTTGTAGTCATCAGAAATATCTCGCAAGAAATTAATCATCTGGAATGCTTCGGCAAGAGCCTTTGCATATGGAAATGCCCCATCACGAAATCCTATAATATAACTCATCGTATATCCCACAACGGTTGCTGAGCCATACATATATTTTTCAAGTTCACGATATGTTGAGTACCGAGAGATTGCGAGATCCTGTTCCATGGTTTTAAAAAAGCTTCCTGTATACTCTATTGGAATATGATATTTTTTGAGTATGTTTTTGTACTCAGCAAACAATCGGTTTGAGGTTTGTCCACTTTTTGCTTTGTGCCACTCATCTTCCCATTTCAAAAGGCTACCTGTGTGATCAATCACCGTACCATCATCTACAAATTCATCAGCAGTGCGCACAAACTGGTAATAAATCCATGTTGCCTCTCGTATCTCTTTTGGGAATAAAAATGTTGCACGATAGTACCCTGTACCATATTTTTTTATTATAGCTTGCGCTTTTTTGTATGACGAATACAACATATTATTTTTTTCTCTCTGCGATGAGTGTAATCACCGTATCCCATTTTTTTGAATCATTGGAATGAAACCCTGTTACAGATGCCTGTGCTTTTATAAGATATTCTTTTGCAAGTGTTTCAACATATGCTCGTGCGCCACTGTCAACGAGTAAGTCCATCAATTCCCTCTGGTCTATTATCGAGACCACTTTTCCAAAAAAACTAGTAAAGCGTTGCTTATATTGGTCTTCAGCTTCAGTGAGTATATACCACGAAAGAAGTGTTTGTTGTCCTGCTTGTATGTCTACAAATGGGGATTTTCCTGATTGCTCAAGAGGAGCAATATCGAGCAGGTCATCCTGTAGCTGAAATGTAATACCAAGCGCAGTACCAAAAGTATCTGCAAACAGTGCTTGATGCTCAATACTCCCAGCAACAATAAAGCCGAGCTTCAGCGGTTGGACAAAAGAATATCGAGCCGTCTTGAGTGTCATTTTTTGTACTAACAATTCTCTCGAAAGCATTTCTTTTTCTGGACTAATAACATCGAGCATCTGCCCGTGGGTGACTTCGCTTACTAGTAAGTTAAATTCATGTAGTAGCGCTTCCCGATACTGCGGAAATGTAGTTGTATACTCTATCAAACATTCGTAGCCCCAGGCAAAGACGATATCTCCAAGCAGTATCGCAAGCGATTTTGCAGTTTCAATACCAAACTCATCTTTGAATGCTTCATGTGCGCAAGGCACACCATGACGGACTGTGGCATTATCCATAATATCATCGTGAATAAGTGCAAAGAGATGAATGAGTTCTACCGCAGCAAACAGTGCAAAGTGTTTTTTTACATCGTCTTGATCAAAACCACTTGCGATAAAAATAAGGTATGGGCGAAATCGTTTGCCGTCTTTCCCAAGTACTGCTGCGTATCTAGCGATGCGAGCAACAACAGCGCTCTCACTGTGTGCTGAAAACTGATTTATTTTTTCTTTCAAAACAGTTGAAAATCGCTCGTCAAACCATGAGTGAAACGTTGCAAAATCCATAGAACATTACTATATCACACTTGACCGGAAACACTTCAAAAATTTTAAAAAACTCAATATCTCATTAAATGGTAGGCATAGACCGAAGGGAGCCGTAGCAGACTTAAGATTTTTAATAGCTAGCCCGATATAATCCATCTTCTTCACCATTTCTGAAAGCCACGCAGTGGGGTCACACGGGCGTAAAGCATGCAAACTGCTTTGCATGCGAGCGAAGTGTGAAGTCGGAAACATGTCGCTTGCGACAGTTGAGACGGGGTCGCGAGATTTTTCATCAGAAAAATACTTGTGACACCGAGAAAAAATCGACTTAGTGATTCATAACACAAAACAAAAGAAAAAAAGCTCTCATAATGAGAGCTTTAGAAAATTGTTACTATTTTAATTGTATTTTAGTGACCATACCAACATGTCATTGTGTACTTTTGTTAGAAAAGATTGATTGAGTTCTTCAAATCCTTTCTTCTTGTCTTCGCACACAATTGTTTGATATACACCCAAATCATGAGCAGATACATCCCGAAGAATATATTGCTGAATCAGAGCAGACAATTCAATCTCTTTGTTACTCCAGTTATTTCTAACTGCAGTAAACAGTCCCAAATTTTGAAGAATCTTTGATAACTGTCTGGGGTGAATTGCTAAATTTAAATAATCGACAATGCGTGAGGATACTGTGCGTGCAATTTTTTCTTTGTCAGAATGTCTTGCAAGCATTTCTATAGTAACTCCAGCAAAACCGATTTCATTTAGCTGCCATTCAGTATTGGCATCAATACTCTTTTGAGCTTGTTTTTGATCGTTTTTCTCGATTAGGGGCTGTATTACCTTCTTGTATATTAAGACAATAACAACAAGAAAGATGATGATAAAAAGAACTGGATTCATAGTGTATTTTTTTTGGTTATAAATTGACTTCTTTATATATATTGTAACATAGATATATACAAATGTCAATGTATCTTATTAACCAATTAGCTCCCAGTAAAAAAATCCCTATGTAGGGATTTTGATTCATTAAAGTTTATTCCACCTTTCACCAGTTGATTTATTGAGCAAAAAGCTTTGGTCCGTGTCTTGTATAGTCACAGCGAGAACTTCCGAGGAATCTTGTTCTTGTTTATAAGACAAGAAGACATACCGGTAGCCCTCATCTTGAAAAAACTTCTTTGCAATTTCTTTTGGTTTACCCTCCTCATCGGAGTTTAGCTTGTCGGCAAGTTTTTTGGAAATACTCTTTCCAAAAAAAGTACTAAAAAAATTTGGTTTGGTAGCTGTTAAATTTTGCATAGTAATTTTGTTTAAGGTTTTAGTTTTATAATACAGTATTCCTAAATAGTGTATATGTCAAATAGAAAGTCCCCTCAAAAAATTGAGGGGACAAAATTATAAATCGATCTTCTTCCATCCTGTACTATCTTGTACATATTGATACTCTTTTTCAATATAGCCACTAATAAATACATGGAACTCTTTCTTCTTGTCTTCTTTGTTAGTTACAAATAGATTTGGTGAACATTTCAGTTTTTTTTCTCGGGCTAGCTGTCTAGCAATCTCTGATGGGTGCAGATCGCTTTCGTTTAATCTTTTAAGTAACTCTGGGCCAAAATTAATGAGTCTTTTGTTTCGAGATTCTCTAATCTTGTAAATGATTACGGAAAAAATAACTATCACAGACAGTGATAGTTCCTTGTAATTTAGAATAGATTGTAAAAAGTACATAGAGTATAGGGTTTAAAGTTTTGAACATAATACCATAATATTTCCAAAACAAAAGCCCTACATGTCAAATACATGCAGGGCTAACAATTTACAGCACAAATTAATCTAGAAAACCTTACTAATTGAGTACCTTAAAAGTTGTATTTGGATATTGCGGGTACAACTTCAATATTCCATTCTTTTCTATTTCACCAAATTTTACACCTGTGTGACGCATCCAAAGCTTGGAGTCAGGATTGATAATATTATCATTTTCTGTGTAATGATATACAGGAGAAAACTCTATTGTCCCGTATATACTATTCTCCACGGATTTGACACATTCTTTCAATATTTCCTCAATCTCAGTCTTGCTGTATGTCTGATCAGTATTAAGGCTGAGACCAGTATGTTTGAGATGAAAAAGAATGTTGATGTTTGAAGTAGGTCTCGCCTCTTTTCTCGCAGTGCTTCCAAAAATATAAACACCCAATAGGAGTCCGCGTTTCATTTTTTCATTCACTTCTTTGACAAGCTTTCTTGCCATTTGCAATCTTTGTTCTGATTCTTGCACTTGGCTTTCTTTTTCCTCTGCAAGTTTCTTGAGCGTGTGTAATGTTTTTGTAATGAGCATAATATAAGGATTTAAATTTCCCCTACTTTACATTCTTTTTAATAACCTGTCAAATAAAAACACTCTCTGGAATAAACCCAGAGAGTGTTTCTTGAAATAAAGTTAGATTGTAGTCGTGAATGTGCCCCCTGTTGATGTTGTTACATTATTAGAAGGATCGGTTGCTTCTACCAAATAATAGTAGGTAGTTCCTGATGTAAGTGCAGAAATATTAGCTGTATGACTTGTTCCTAACACCGTAGAAGTGTTGCTTGCAGTAGCTTTGACTACTGGATTAGTTACACTCCAATAAATCTTGCTTGTAGCATTTTCATTTGTAGTAAATGAAATACTGGTAGTAGTGTTAGTGATAGTCCCCATTGTAATAGCAGATATTGTTGGAGCAGTGATATCTGGTACAACAAGTGTTGTAAATGTAGCATCTACAGACGAAGCAGG
>Ga0163144_10001976_pt1 | contig 47928 bp, 42 predicted proteins | sample OliLak19BULKMAT1_FD_123175 | JGI IMG/M metagenome (GOLD analysis project Ga0163144, IMG submission 123175) | Freshwater microbial mat bacterial communities from Lake Vanda, McMurdo Dry Valleys, Antarctica - Oligotrophic Lake LV.19.BULKMAT1 | ecosystem: Environmental > Aquatic > Freshwater >... | reverse complement strand
CTCCATCCATTTGAGTTCGCATTCTCCGCGTACTCCGCGCCCTCTGCGCCTCTGCGCCTCTGCGTTGAGATCTAGTTAAGCTCTATTGCCATAGCCGTGGCTTCGCCCCCGCCGATGCACAGGCTGGCTACGCCACGCTTCAATCCGTTCTTTCTCAGCGCGCCGATCAATGTGACCAGGATGCGCGCACCCGAAGCGCCAATCGGATGCCCAAGCGCGCAGGCGCCGCCATGCACATTCACTTTCTCGTGCGGCAGCTTGTGCTCTTTCATGGCAGCCATGGTCACCACCGCGAAGGCTTCGTTGATTTCGTAGAGGTCGACCTTGCCGGCATCCCAGCCGGTCTTCTCGAACAGTTTGCGAATCGCTCCGATCGGCGCCGTAGAGAACCAGCCTGGCTCCTGCGCGTGCGTCGAATGACCGACGATTGTCGCCAGCGGCCTCACCCCCAGCTTGTCCGCCGTCGAACGGCGCATCAGCACCAGCGCGGCGCCACCATCGGAGATCGAGCTGGAATTCGCCGCGGTCACGGTGCCGTCCTTCCTGAACGCGGGCTTGAGCAGCGGAATCTTGTCGAAATTGGCCTTGAACGGCTGTTCGTCGAACTCGATGAAACGCTCATCCTTACCCGCCTTGATGGCAATGGGTACCGTCTCCCAGGCAAACGATCCATCCTTGTTGGCTTTCTGCGCGCGCTGCAGCGACGTGATGGCGAATTTGTCTTGCTCTTCACGCGAAAACGAATACTTACCCGCGCAATCCTCCGCAAACGTGCCCATCAGCCGCCCCTTGTCGTAGGCATCTTCGAGGCCGTCGAGGAACATGGAGTCGATGACCTGCTGGTGTCCCATGCGAAATCCGGACCGCGCCTTGGGCAACAGGTAGGGAGAATTGGTCATGCTCTCCATGCCCCCCGCCACCATGATGTCGTTGGTCCCGGCGGCAAGCAGGTCGTGGGCGAACATGGTCGCCTTCATGCCCGATCCGCACATCTTGTTTACAGTCGTGCAGCCTGCGGACAGCGGAAGTCCGGCACCGAGCGACGCCTGGCGGGCCGGCGCCTGTCCCTGGCCGGCGGGCAGCACGCAACCCATGATGACTTCCTGGACCTGCTCGGCCTTGATGCCCGCGCGCTCCACCGCGGCACGGATAGCCGCGGCGCCCAACTGATGCGCCGCAAAGTCCTTCAGTTCTCCCTGCATGGCGCCCATCGGCGTACGGGCTACGGAAACAATTACCACCGGATCATTCGTCATAACACCCTCCAAGTAATTGCAAATCAATTTGCCACAGAAGACACGGAGAAGATCATGAAATGCCTGTACAGGAAAATAATCTGCGACTCCCGTACTAGTTCGAGCGCTCCACATGCTCCCGAATGACGAGAATCCGGTTTTCGGCTTCCGCCGTGCCCTCTGTGCCCTCCGTGGTTCACGCCTTAGCCTTGACGCCGAGCGAAGCGATTGCGAAACCGCAAGGTTTCGGGATAGGGAAATACGTCTTCGATGTGACCGGCCGCAATGCTTTGCTTGGCAGCATTCCAGAAGTCGGCATCCAGCAGCGCCGCGTGGCGCGGCAGGAAGGCTTTCCGCACTCTCGGATCGCCCAGCAGGAAGGGGGCAAATTCTTCCGGGAACACATCGTTGGGTCCAACCGGATACCAGGGCTCGGCCGCCATTTCGTCTTCCGGCGTGCGGGCAGCCGGCATGCGGCGAAACTCGCAATCCGTCATGTAAGCGATTTCGTCGTAATCATAGAACACGACCCGGCCGAACCGGGTCACGCCGAAATTCTTGAACAGCATGTCGCCGGGGAAGATGTTCGCCGCGGCAAGCTGGCGGATCGCATCGCCGTACTCGCCGATCGCGTGTTCTATCTGCTGGTCGCTGGCGCCATCGAGGAACATGTTGAGCGGAATCATGCGCCGCTCTATATAAAGATGGTGGATGACGAGCGAATCGCCGTCTTCCTCGATCACCGAGGGCGCCAGGCGCCGCAGCTCGTCCAGCAGTTCTGGCGGAAAGCGATCCTTCGGCAGCGCCACATCCTTGTATTCCAGCGTATCCGCCATGCGCCCGACCCGGTCGTGATACTTCACCAGCAGATATTTGTCCTTGACCTGCTGGCGATCGGTTTCCTTGGGCGGAGAAATCACGTCCTTGATGATCTTGAAGACGTAGGGATACGAGGGGAGCGTGAATACCAGCATCACCAGGCCGCGAATGCCGGGCGCGACGATGAACTGGTCGCCCGAGTGCTTCAGGTGATGCAGGAAGTCCCGGTAGAAAAGGGTCTTGCCGTGCTTCTGCAGGCCCAGCATGGTGTAGATCTCGGCAGCCGGCTTGTTCGGCATCAGACTCTTCAGGAAATCCACCCCGGCCGAGGGCACTTCCAGGTCCGCCATGAAGTACGCGCGGCTGAACCCGAACAGGATGGAAAGCCGTTCGAAATCCAGCAATACCGTGTCGAGGTAGATGCTGCCGTCGTCATTGCGCAGGATCGCAACGGCGAACGGATACTGCAGGTTGCCGTTAATGATCCTGCCGATGGCGTATGCGCCCTTGTTGCGGAAGAACAGCGCAGAGAGCACCTGGATCTGGTGATTGGCTTCGAGCGCGAACGGCCGCGGCAGATGATTGCGCGTCGCCCGCAGCAGCCAGCGCGTATCGCGATGCAAATCCCGAAAGGGATTGCGCAGGCCGAAATCGCGCAGGATGCGGCTGATGGTGGCTCGCAGGCCGTCCCGCGCCGGGTAATAGCTCCGGTAAGTGGGCGGATCGGAATCGATATGCTCGGTGGAAAGCGCGGGCCGCACGAACAGAAAATCGTTGTGGTAGTAGCTACGGTGGAGAATGCGACAACTCACAGAATTGAAGAAACTTTCCGCCAGTTCCGGCTGCCGGTGATGGGTCAACAGTCCGATGTAGTGCAGCTTCACCTGCTGCCAGACCGCATCCGGTAACTGATCCATATTGAATCGCCGCTGCAGGTACTCCACCGTTTCGGTGACGCGGCGCTCGTAGAACTGGATGCGTTCCCGGGAGATGCGCTGGATCTCCGCCCACTGGCCGGCTTCGAAGAGTGATTTGGCGTAACGGCTGGTTTCGCGGAACAGGCGGTAATGGCGGTTGAACCCATCCAGCGTTCCCTGTGCGATCAGGAACGCAAGATCCTCCTGGGTCTGGGCCTGGACTGTTGTTATCAAGGGCAAGCTCTGAACGCAGAGACCGCAGAGTTCGCGGAGGAGATGCCAATGAGAGAGGCCCCGGCTAACCCGTCGAACTGGAAGCAATGGTTACTTCCACATCCATCAAATGGCACGATTCATTCTCCGGTGTTCCTCTGCGTTCTTTGCGTGCTCCGCGTTGAGCGCTTCAGGAAGTTTCCTTGAATAGCTCGCGGCCGATGAGCATGCGGCGGATCTCCGAGGTGCCAGCGCCGATCTCGTACAGCTTTGCATCGCGCCACAACCGGCCGGTCGAGTACTCGTTGATGTAGCCGTTGCCGCCCAGGGCCTGGATTGCCTCGCCGGCCATCCAGGTGGCTTTTTCCGCGGCATAGAGAATCGCGCCAGCCGCGTCCTTGCGCGTGGTTTCGCCCCGGTCGCAGGCTTTCGCCACGGCATAGACATAGGCCCGGCAGGCATTCATGGTCGTGTACATGTCCGCGACCTTGCCCTGCATCAACTGGAATTCCCCGATGGCCTGGCCGAACTGCTCGCGCTGGTGAACATAGGGCATGACCACGTCCATGCAGGCCTGCATGATGCCGAGCGGACCGCCAGCCAGCACGGCGCGCTCGTAGTCCAGGCCGCTCATCAGCACCTGCACACCGCGGTTGATTTCGCCAAGCACGTTTTCGGCGGGCACGGCGCAGTCGCGGAACACCAGTTCACAGGTGTTGGAACCACGCATGCCGAGCTTGTCGAGTTTCTGCGCGGTGGAGAATCCCTCGAAGCCCTTTTCAATCAGGAAGGCGGTGATGCCTTTGGGGCCGGCATTGACGTCGGTCTTGGCGTACACCACAAGGGTGTCCGCATCCGGTCCGTTCGTGATCCACATCTTGTTGCCGTTGAGGATGTAACGGTCGCCTTTCTTCTCGGCACGCAGTTTCATGCCCACCACGTCGGAGCCGGCGTTGGGCTCGCTCATTGCGAGCGCGCCGACATGCTCGCCGGACACCAGCTTTGGCAGGTACTTGCGCCGCTGCGCTTCGCTGCCGTTGCGGCGGATCTGGTTCATGCAAAGATTGGAATGCGCCCCATAGGAAAGCCCAACAGAAGCCGAAGCGCGGGAGATCTCCTCCATCGCCACTACGTGGGCAAGGTAGCCCATGCCGGTGCCGCCGTATTCTTCCTCGACGGTCACGCCCAGCAGGCCAAGGTCGCCGAGTTTGCGCCAGAGATCCACGGGAAAGACATTGTCGTGGTCGATGGCGGCGGCGCGCGGGGCGATTTCGCGGGACGCGAAGTTGCGCACCGTGTCGCGCAGCATCTCGATGTCTTCGCCAAGGTCGAAATTGAGCGAAGGAAAGGAAACCATGGCGATTTGCTGCGGTCGGTTCATTGTCAGAGATCCTTTCTTCCGTGCATGGTCATCAGCGTCTGCAGGAGCGTGGCGCACAGGGTTTCCTGTCCGCCCTTGATCGCGATCGCATCGACCTGCGTCACCACCAGCAAGCGGCCGGCCTTGAGGACGCGTCCCCTCGCGACCAGTAGTTCGCCGTCACCGGGCGCCAGCAGGTTCATCGTGTATTCCACCGTCAGCACGCTGGCATCCTCCGGCATCAGCGAGAAGGCGGCATAACCCCCGGCGGAATCTGCGATGGTACCTATGATGCCGCCGTGAAAGTAGCCGTGCTGCTGCGTCAGGTCGTTCCGGTAAGGCAACTGGATTTCGCATTCGGCAGGCGCGATCCGGCTGACCCGCGCACCGATCAGCGCCATCACCCCCTGCCTGTCAAAGCTCTCTTGCACGCGCTGCGCGTAGGCGGGGTTCCTGGCTTGAAATTCCGGCATCTCGATCCTTTCGGGCCGATGACTTTAATTGACGTTTACGTCAACGTCAACGCATGCGGCTCATGTTGCGATAGAATCTTTGAACATCAATCAGTTAGTAGTTTACAGATCTCCCGATCGAGACTTTCGATGCTGCACACTCAAACCGGGAGATTGTTGCGCCGACTGGGAAAATTTGTTGCGCAACAACTGCGTATTTTCAGGCCTTTAGGAGAGAGCCGTGCTTGCGGCCATCCGCATTGGCGCCTTTATCTTTCTTGCGCATCAGCAGATCGCGGCATTGGCTTTCGAACGCATCGATTTCGCCCAGCACTGCCTCGATGTCCTCACGCTGCTGTTGCAGTATGGCGCGGCGTTTTTCCAGCACGTGGAGGAAGCGCTCAAGCTGGGCCTGGTCGTCGCCGGTCGAGTCGTACATGTCGATCAATTCGCGAATCTGCACCAGCGAAAAACCGAGACGCTTGCCCCGCACCGTTAGTTTCAGACGAACCCTGTCGCGATGACCATAGACCCGCGTACGGCCCACACGCCTGGGCGCCAGCAGGCCGTGATCCTCGTAGAAGCGGATGGCCCGGGTGGTCAGGCCGAACTCGCGCGCGAGGTCGGTGATGGAATAGGTGGTATCGGTCATGCAATCCGCCGTTGACGTAAACGTAAAGTAGAATTCGAGTATAGCGCGGGCGCCGCCCGTGGCATCAAACTCCGCCGATGACCCATCCTTCCAGCGCCGCAGTCGCTACTCCGCCCGTTAGTTCGGCCAGCCTCGTTTTTCCCCACGCCAGTCCGGTCACGTCGGGTTCGGTGCAGGAAGTCGCGCCCGGCGTTTACTGGTTGCGCATGCCCCTGCCGTTTGCCCTCGACCACATCAATCTCTGGTTGCTGCGGGATGGCAACGGCTGGACCGCGGTGGATTGCGGCATCGCCCTGGCAGAAACCCAGGCGCACTGGGACAAGGTTCTCAAGGAAGTCGTCGGTGAGAAGGGTCTCTCCCGCGTGCTAGTCACGCATTTTCATCCCGATCATTTCGGTAATGCCGGCTGGCTGACACGGCGCTTCGACGCGCCGCTGTGGATGACGGAATCGGACTACCTGACTGCGCACGCGCAATACCAGGTCCATGCGGGGCATGGGTCGGATGCAGCCGCGAGACTGTTTGCGCAGCACGGCCTGGACGCCGAACGAGTTGCCGCCATTGCCGGCCGCGGCAATTCCTATCGCAAGATCGTCTCGGAACCACCGACGCAGTTCATGCGCATCATGGAAGGCGACGAAATCACCATCGGCGCGAACCGTTGGCGCGTCTTCATCGGTTACGGACACGCACCGGAGCATGCTTCGCTGTATTGCGAAGCGTTGGGCGTGGTGATATCCGGTGACATGCTCCTGCCCAAGATCAGTACCAATGTCAGCGTATGGCCGACCGAGCCGGAAGGCGATCCGCTGAAACTGTTCCTGCGCTCGATCGACCGTTTCCTGGAAATCGAGGGCGATACCCTGGTGCTGCCCTCCCACGGACTGCCGTTCCGTGGCGCGCATGAGCGCGTGCGGATGCTGCACGATCATCATCGCGACCGGCTGGCGGAAGTGATGGAAGCCTGTTCGTCGCCCGCCACTGCCGCCGACCTGTTGCCGGTGCTGTTCCGGCGCAAGCTCGATTCCCACCAGGTTTTTTTCGCGATGGGCGAAGCCATCGCCCATCTCCACTACCTCTGGCATCAGGGCCGTCTGCACCGCACGCGTGGCGATGACGGCATCTACCGTTTCATGCGCTTGCCGGGATGAAAGTCGGCGGCGTTTCCTATCGCAGCATCTGGCGCGACGGGGATCGCGTCGGCATCGTCGACCAGACGCGCCTGCCTTTCGAGTTCCACACACTGCGACTGGAAACCAGTGAACAGGTCGGACACGCGATACGGTCGATGCAGGTACGCGGCGCCCCGTTGATCGGCGCGGCGGCCGCTTACGGCATCGCCCTGGCACTGGCGGAAAACGCCTCCGACGGGAACCTGGAACATTCGGCGGAAATGCTGGCTGCGACGCGGCCGACCGCGGTGAACCTGCGCTGGGCCATCGAACGGGTGCTCGCGCGGATTGCGCCCTTGTCGCCGGCCTCCCGCGGGAGATCGGCCTGGGCCGAGGCGGAAGCGATAGCCGGCGAAGATGTCGCACTCAATCTTGCCATCGGCGGCCACGGGCTGGAATTGCTGCGCGCCATCGCGAACAGGAAAGGCCGGGTCAATGTCCTGACCCACTGCAATGCCGGCTGGCTCGCAACCGTGGATGTCGGCACGGCGCTGGCCCCGATCTACCTCGCGCACGATCAGGGCATCCCGGTGCATGTCTGGGTGGACGAAACGCGGCCGCGCAACCAGGGCCTGCTCACCGCATGGGAGCTATCCCAGCATGGAGTTCCCAATACGCTGATCGCCGACAATGCCGGCGGGCACCTGATGCAGCACGGACAAGTGGACATGGTGATCGTCGGCGCGGATCGGGTCAGTGCCGACGGCGATGTTTGCAACAAGATCGGCACCTACCTGAAAGCGCTTGCGGCCAGGGATTGCGGCGTGCCGTTCTATGCGGCCGTACCCGGCCCGACCATCGACTGGTCCGTGAACGATGCGTTGCGGGAAATCCCCATCGAACAGCGCAGCGCCGAGGAACTGCTCCAGGTGCAGGGCAGAACGACCGATGGCCGGCTCGACAAGCTCAGGATCGGCACCGAAGGCATGGCGGCGGCGAATCCCGCCTTCGATGTCACCCCGGCACGGCTTGTTACCGCGATCATCACGGATCGCGGCATTTCTCCCGCAAGCCACCAAGGACTGGCGGGGCTCTACCGGGACAAAGCCGCATGACCGAACTGCAGCTTCGCAGGCAGATTATTGCTATCGCGCTGCGGATGAACGCGTCGGGCATCAATCGGGGCAAATCGGGCAACGTCAGCGCTCGCTGGAAATCGGGTTTTCTGGTCACGCCGTCGGGCCTGGCCTATGAAAAGACAAAACCCGCGGATATCGTCTTCGTGGACGCCAAAGGAAAGGCGACGGGAAAACGCGAACCTTCGTCGGAGTGGCGCTTCCATCACGACATTTACCGGACCCGCAAGGATTGCCTCACAGTGGTGCACACGCATTCCAGTTTCGCTACAACGCTGGCCTGCCTGCGCATGGACGTACCGGCCTTTCACTACATGATCGCCGTCGCGGGAGGCAACAGCATTCGCTGCGCACCCTATGCGACCTTCGGTACCCAGGAACTTTCCGGTCACGCGCTCGCCGCCCTCGAAGGCAGAAAAGCCTGCCTGCTGGCGAACCACGGTGTGATCGCACTCGGCGCCGACCTGGATCAGGCGCTTGCCCTGGCGATGGAAGTCGAGTCACTGTGCGAGCAGTACTGGCGCGCCCTGCAGATCGGCCAGCCGTTCGTGCTTCCCGATGAGGAAATGGCCATCGTCATCGGGAAATTCAGAACTTATGGCAAGGCCGCGGCAAGGAAGCATTGAATGTCCATGATCCCGCCCGAAACCGCGCTGGTCTTCTTCGCTGCGAGCGCATTGCTGGCGCTGACACCGGGGCCGGACAACATTTTCGTGCTCACCTTGTCCGCACTGCATGGACGCAAAGCCGGGTTGCTGGTAACCCTCGGCCTGTGCACGGGCCTGATTGGCCATACCGTGGCGGTCGCGCTCGGCATCGCGGCCCTGTTCCAGGCGTCGGCGATTGCTTTCACCATACTGAAAATCGCGGGGGCTTGTTACCTGTTGTATCTCGCGTGGGGTGCATTCCGCGCGTCGGCATTGCAAATCGAGGCAAAGCCGGGCGTCCCGCCGAGCGGCTGGCAGCTTTATCGCCGCGGCATCGTCATGAACCTGACCAACCCGAAGGTTTCGATTTTCTTCCTCGCCTTCCTGCCCCAGTTCGCCGATCCGGCGCGCGGAAGCCTCACGCTGCAACTGATCATGCTTGGTGGAATCTTCATGCTTGCGGCGTTGTTCGTCTTCAGCGGCATCGCCGCCCTGGCGGGCGCCCTGGGTAGTTGGTTGAGTCGCTCCTCGCGGGCGCAGATCACCATGAACCGCGTTGCCGGGACCCTGTTCGTCGTGCTGGCGCTGAAACTGGCAATGACAGAACGCTAGGGCGAGACGCCTCGCTTGCGCGTAGCGCCAGATACGCTTAGCGTAGCGCCCATGGCCGAATCCAAATCCAAACCACCCGAATCCCCCGTGGATCAGACCGATTTTGCGCGGACTTTTGCCGAAATTGGGCTGCGCAGCAAACACCTGGTCGAGAACTACTACGCGGCACAGAAGACCGAAGGCAACGCAGAGAATGCCGACGATCTGGGCGTTGGCAAGGCATTCAGCCAGTTAGCCGCGAAACTAATGAGCGATCCGCTGAAACTGGCAGAAGCCTCGATGCGCATGTGGCACGACTATTTCGTCCTGTGGCAAAGCACCATGCGCAAAGCCGTCGGCGAAACGGCGGCCCCGGCCGCGGAACCGGCGAAGGCCGACAATCGCTTTCGCAGCGAGCTCTGGCAGAACAACCTTCTGTTCGACTATATCAAGCAGTCCTACCTGATCGCATCGCAGAACATCCAGAACACGGTTGCGGAAGTCGAGGGACTGGACGCGCAGACCGCGCGCAAAGTGAAATTCTTCACCCGCCAGTACGTGGACGCGCTGGCACCGACCAACTTCGTGATGACCAATCCCGAAGTCCTGAAAACAACCCTGGAGTCCGGCGGCAAGAATCTGCTCGATGGCCTCAACCATCTGCTGCAGGACCTGGATCGCGGGCACGGCAAGCTGGCAATCAGCATGACCGACTACAAGGCGTTCAAGCTCGGCGAGAACGTCGCCACTACACCGGGCAAGGTCGTATTTCAGAACGACCTCATGCAACTGATCCAGTACCAGCCGACAACGGAAAAGGTCCAGCGTGCACCCTTGCTGATCGTGCCGCCGTGGATAAACAAGTACTACATCCTCGACCTGCGCCAGAAAAACTCGTTTATCCGGTTCGCTCTCGATCAGGGCATCACCGTATTCGTCATCTCCTGGGTCAATCCCGACGAGAAACTGGCAAACAAGACGTTCGACGACTACCTGCTTGAGGGTCCGATCGCTGCGTTCGGCGCAATGGAACAGGCCACCGGCGAGAAGGAGTTCAACTTGATCGGCTATTGCCTCGGCGGCACGCTGTCCGCGGCAATGCTGGCATGGATGGCGGAGAAGGAGGACACGCGGGTGAAGAGCGTGACTTTTTTCACCACCCTCATCGATTTTTCGGAACCGGGCGAACTGGGTGTTTTTGTCGACGAGGAATCAGTCTCCAGCCTGGAGAAGAAGATGACCGAGCGCGGTTATCTCGAAGGGGCGGAGATGGCCACCACGTTCAATATGCTGCGCGCCAACGACCTGATCTGGTCGTTCGTGGTGAACAATTATCTTCTCGGCAAGGAACCCTTCCCGTTCGACCTGCTCTACTGGAACTCCGACGCCACGCGCATGCCGGCGAAGATGCACACCTTCTACCTGCGCAACATGTACATCCGCAACGGCTTGCGCGAGCCCGGCTGTCTAACGCTTGCCGGGGTGCCGATCGATTTGTCGAAAGTGAAGATCCCGGCCTATTTCATCTCCACGGTGGAAGACCACATCGCACCCTGGAAGACCACCTATCTCGGCGCACAGCTTCTGAAAGGCCCGGTGCGCTTCGTCCTTGGTGGCTCGGGACATATCGCCGGCATCGTCAACCCGCCCGCCGCGAACAAGTACTGGTACTGGACTAACGGCAAGCTGCGCGACTCCGCGGATGAATGGCTGGCAACTGCGGAGAAGAACGAGGGCTCGTGGTGGAACGACTGGACAAGCTGGATTGCCGGGTTCGGCGGGGAAAAAATACCTGCGCGCGCGCCCGGCGAAGGCAAGCTTGCCGTTATCGAGGATGCGCCCGGCAGCTACGCGAAATTGAGGCTGGACGCACAAGCTCCGGAGAACCCGTCCAAGGAAAAGCCACGTCCGGCATCCCGCGCGAAACGCGGCCGCACCTAATACACGACTGGCTCGGAACGGCGCCCGAGCGCGCCGAGCGACTGGCTCGCGAACATGGCGAGGAAGCCGGCCATCACCTGAGCAACGAATTGCGCAAACGAATGCGCGAAGTTTCCTGAGGCGGGATCAACAGCGTGTCTGAAGGGAGGAGAAGATGGAACTGACCAAAGAGCAGCGGGAACATTTCGACCGCGAAGGCTACCTGTTTTTCCCCGGGCTGTTCTCCGAAAAAGAGATCAAGGTCCTGCTGGATGAAGTCCCGGCGCTGTACGCGCAGCGGCGCCCGGAGAACGTCCGCGAAAAGGACAGCGATGCAGTGCGCACCAATTTTGCCGCCCACATGTACAGCAATCCCTTCGCCAGGCTGGCGCGCCATCCGCGCATGGTCGAGCCCATCAGGCAGCTTTTCGATGAAGACGTGTACATGCATCAGTTCAAGGTCAACGGCAAGATGGCCTTCGACGGCGACGTCTGGCAGTGGCACCAGGACTATGGCACCTGGAAGAACGACGACCAGATGCCGGAACCGCGCGCAATGAACGTGGCCATCTTCCTGGGCGAAGTGAACGAGTTCAACGGTCCGCTGATGTTCATTCCCGGCAGCCACAAGCTGGGCGTGATCGATGCCCAGCACGACACGTCCACCACCAGCTATCCTTTGTGGACCATCAGCCACGATACCATCCGCAAGCTGGTCGACCGCGGCGGCATCGTCGGGCCGAAAGGCCCGGCGGGTTCGATGATCCTGTTCCATTCCTGCCTGGTCCACGCCTCGAGCTCGAATCTGTCGCCTTGGGACCGGATCAATGTTTACCTGAGCTTGTGTGCGGTGTCGAACCACATCCGTCGCTTCAAACGTCCCGAGTACATCGCGCATCGTGATTTCACCCCGATCGACTGCCTGCCCGACGATTGCCTGCTGAAAGACTACGACGTGCCGCTGCCCTGGAAAGACGGCACACCCGAGCAGGCCCTTAAGCCGCTCGCTGCCTGAGGGGCGCAGCATGAATCTGTACGCGAAGCTTCGCGAACGCGCTGCCCAGGGCAATCCGCTTCGGGTCGGCCTGATCGGTGCGGGAAAATTCGGCGCCATGTATCTGGCGCAGGTGCCGAAAACACCCGGACTGCATCTGGCCGGGATCGCTGACCTGTCTCCGGCCAATGCAAAGGCGAACCTCGATCGCGTCGGCTGGAAAGCCGAACGCCATGCGGCAGCGTCGCTTGATGCGGCGTTCTCCTCGGGCCTGACCCACGTCGGCGACAACTGGGAAGCCCTGGTGAAAGATCCACGCATCGACATCATCGTCGAGGCCACGGGCAATCCCGTCGCCGCGGTCGATCATGCGCTGCTGGCATTCGAAAACGGCAAGCACGTCGTGATGGTCACGGTGGAAGCGGATGCGATGTGCGGGCCTTTGCTCGCGCGCCGGGCCAGCGAAGCCGGCGTCGTCTACAGTCTTGCCTACGGCGACCAGCCGGCGCTGATCTGCGATCTGGTCGACTGGGCACGCGCCTCCGGATTCAACGTCGTCGCCGCGGGCCGCGGCCACAAATGGCTGCCGCACTTCGCGCAGTCCACCCCTGAAACGGTCTGGGGTTACTACGGCCTCACGCCCGAGCAGGCGAAGATCGGCGGCCTGAACCCGAAGATGTTTAACTCCTTTCTCGACGGCTCGAAGCCGGCGATCGAGAGCACCGCGGTCTGCAATGCGACCGGCCTCACCCCTGCGCCGCACGGATTGCTGTTCCCGCCCGCGAGCGTGGACGACATCCCCAATGTGATGCGCCCGGTTGCCGAGGGCGGGCACCTGCACCACAAGGGCCAGGTGGAAGTGATCTCCTCCCTGGAAAAGGACGGCCGGGTCATTCCCTACGACATCCGCTTCGGCGTGTTCGTGGTGTTCGAAGGCGAGACCGAGTACATCCGTAACTGCTTCAAGGAATACATGGTGCGCACCGACAGCACGGGACGTTATGCCTGCCTGTACAAGCGCTGGCACCTGATCGGGCTGGAAGTGGGCATCTCCGTTGCATCGGTGGGCTTGCGGGGTGAAGCGACAGGTTGTCCGACGGGATTCCGCGCCGACGTGGTCGCGACCGCAAAACGCAACCTCAAGGCCGGCGAAATCCTCGACGGCGAAGGCGGCTACACGGTGGTCGGGCAACTGATGCCCGCAGCGGCATCGCTTGAAATCGGCGCCTTGTCGCTGGGACTGGCGCATAACGTGAAGCTGCTCAAACCCGTCGCGGCAGGGCAGCCCGTGCGCTGGACCGACGTGGCGGTGGACGAATCGAACCATGCGGTGAAGATACGGCGGGAAATGGAACGGCTGTTCTCACCAGACCAGGAAGCCGTGCTGGCCCAATAGACCGGGTTCGTTGCACGGCCGCCATCCATTGATGGATGATAGGGGTGTTTCACCGCCGACCGGCCAACTCCCCGCCTGCATTTTCCCGTCCCATGCCCCAAAAAAAATCACGCAATACCCAGATCGCGGCTGCCGTCATCGGCAACGCCCTCGAATGGTATGACTTCGTCGTCTACGGATTCCTGACCGTCATCATCTCCCGCCTGTTTTTCCCGGCGGAAAGCGAATACGCGTCATTGCTGCTCACCATGGCGACCTTCGGCGTGGGTTTTTTCATGCGGCCGGTTGGCGGCATCGTGATCGGCCTGTACGCCGACCGCAACGGCCGCAAAGCCGCGCTGCAACTCATCATCGGCCTGATGACGCTGTCGATGGCCATCATCGCCTTTGCGCCGACCTACGCCGCGATCGGCATCGCGGCACCGTTGCTGATGGTGTTCGCGCGGTTGCTGCAGGGTTTCGCGACCGGTGGAGAGTTCGCCAGCGCCACGTCCTTCCTGGTGGAAATGGCGCCGCCGGGCAGGCGCGGCTTCTACGGATCCCTGCAGATGGTGGGCCAAAGCCTCGCCGCACTTTCCGGTGCCATCGCCGGCGCACTGGTCCTGCGCGGTCTTACGCCGGAGCAGGTCGATTCCTGGGGATGGCGCCTGCCTTTCATCTTCGGCCTGCTGATCGGCCCGGTCGGCATCTACATTCGCAAATACCTCGACGAAACGGACGCATTCCTGGAATCGCGCAAAGCGTCGGCCGCCCCGGGTGCAAAGAGATTCTCGCTGATCCAGAATGCGCGCAGCATCGCGGTCTGCTTCGGCCTCGTCATCTGCGGAACCATTTCCTTCTACGTTGTGCTGGTGTACATGCCCACGTTTGCCAAGACCCAGCTCGGCATCCCGCTGGCGGACGCCTTCGTGGCCCAGGTGATCGGTTTGATCTGCCTCACGCTGGTGATACCTGTCTGCGGCGCGCTCACAGACCGCATCGGCCGCAAGCCCGTGCTGATGGCCGCGGCCATTGCCTACTTCGTCCTGCTCTATCCGCTGTTCGACTGGGTGCACTCTGCGCCCAGCCTGGCACGGCTCACCATCATGCAGGCGGTGCTCTGCAGCCTGGTCGGCGTGTACTTCGGCGCGATATCCACTGCGCTGGCGGAACAGTTTCCGACCCGGGTGCGCTCCACCGGGCTTGCGATAGGCTACAACTTTGCGGTAATGCTGTTCGGCGGCTTCGCGCAGTTCATTGTCACCTGGTTGATCCGCGAAACCGGGTCGCCGATCGCACCGGCCTACTATGTCATGTTCGGCGCGGTGGTCGGGTTTGTCGCATCGCTTTTCGTGGTTGACCGCTATCGGGAGCAGCATTTGCCCAAGACTTACTGAGGAGCCGCTGATGGAAAACAGGACGAAAACATTTCTGGCCGGCGCGGGACTGACCCTGTTCGCCGCAGGCCTCTGGACCGGGGCCCTGCTTCAGTCCGGAAACAGTCTGGCCGACGCGGGCACCAAGACGATGAAGGTGGTGCGCATCTACACCGGGCCGGACAACCAGTCGCACTTCGAGGACCTGGAAGTCCCGCTCAAGGACGGCGGCAAGATCGGATTCATGTCAGAACGGATCCAGGCCACCGGCATCGTGTTTCGTGAAACGGCCGGCGATTACAACTACGACTTTCACACGGCGCCGCGGCGCCAGTACGTGGTGAACCTCGAGGGCGAGGTGGAAATCGAAGTGGGCGATGGGACCCGGCGCACCCTTCGCAGCGGCGACGTCTTGCTGGCCGAAGACCTCACCGGGCAGGGCCACATCAGCCGGGCGGTTGCGGGAAAATCCCGCAAGTCGCTGTTCATCACGCTCGACTAAAGGCCGGATCGGATTATTTTCTTCGTTTTTGGCCTTGTTCAGGAAAATAATCATGTATGCGCGTCGATTTGCAGGTGAAATAGGAAAGCATTTGGGGTGAAATCGCCCTAGACTTTCTCCTGCGATTTGCGTTGGTCAACCCGCCTCAAAAGGGCGCGGCGAACCCGAAGGAGCCCGACCGGGGCCGCACCGAAGCGCAAGATAGCGCCGGCCGCAGTGAAGTTGCGGAAACAGCCGGGTTTTACGTTAACGTCAACGTCAGCAATAATGAGCGCCCGCGCTTATTGCGCGGCCTTTTTTGATCGGACGCCATCGCCATGACCGACTTGAGCGTGCAAAGCGCGGACCAGGGTAACCAGGCCAGGAACAAGATCCGCTTCGTCACCGCGGCGAGCCTGTTCGACGGCCATGATGCGTCGATCAACATCATGCGCCGCATCCTCCAGGCCAGCGGCGTCGAAGTCGTCCATCTCGGCCACAACCGCTCGGTGGACGAAGTCGTGAACGCCGCCATTCAGGAGGATGTGCAGGGCATCGCCATTTCCTCCTACCAGGGCGGCCATGTCGAGTACTTCAAGTATGCGATCGACCTGCTGCGCGAGCGCGGCGGCGAGAACATCAAGGTATTTGGCGGCGGCGGCGGCGTCATCGTGCCGCACGAAATCGAAGAACTGCACAAGTATGGCGTGGCCCGCATTTACTCGCCGGAAGACGGCGCGAAAATGGGGCTTCAGGGCATGATCACCGACATGATCCGCACCGCGGACCGCAATCTCGCCGCGGAACTGCCGGCCAGCCTGGACGAAGTCTTTCTTGGCAATGCGCGGGCCCTGGCCCGGGTCATTACGGGTCTGGAAAACGGCACGCTGCCCGAGGCATTGCACAAGCAACTGCTGGAACAGGCCGCGAAACATGAAGACGTGCCGGTCCTGGGCATTACCGGTACCGGCGGTTCCGGCAAGTCCTCGCTCACCGACGAACTGATCCGCCGCTTCCGCATCGACCAGGACGATACGCTCAAGGTCGCGGTCATCGCGGTCGATCCCTCGAGGCGCAAGACCGGCGGCGCGCTCCTGGGCGACCGCATTCGCATGAATGCGATCAACCATCCGAACATCTACATGCGCTCGCTGGCCACGCGCGATGCAACCAGCGAGATCTCGGCGTGCCTGCCGGATGTCATAGCGGCCTGCAAGTGCGCCGGGTTCGACCTGGTGCTGGTCGAAACCTCGGGTATCGGCCAGGGCGACGCCGCCATCGTGCCGCATGTGGATTTTTCGCTGTATGTGATGACGCCGGAGTTCGGCGCCGCCAGCCAGCTCGAGAAAATCGACATGCTCGACTTCGCCGATTTCGTTTCCATCAACAAGTTCGACCGCCGCGGCGCGCAGGATGCACTGCGCGACGTACGCAAGCAGATGCAGCGCAACCGCGGCGCCTTCGGCGTCTCCCCGGAGACCATGCCGGCGTTCGGCACCATCGCCTCCCGCTTCAACGACGACGGCGTGACCGCGCTCTACCAGACGATTTTCACCGAACTGAAGACGCGCGGACTGAAGGCCGGCGAGAGCCGGCTCAAGCCGGTGGCCGTCAGGTCATCCTCCGCACTGAACATCATCGTGCCGCCCGCCCGCTCCCGTTACCTGGCGGAGATCGCCGAAACGGTGCGCGGCTACCACGCCGACGTCGTCACGCAGGCCCGCATCGCGCGCGAACGCCAGCAATTGAGCGAAGCCCGCCGCATGCTGGACGTGGCAAAAAAAAGCTCGGCCGATCTCGAACCGCTGATTGCGGAACGCGACAAGGCGCTCAGCGCCGATGCCCGGTCGGTGCTGGAACAATGGCCGCAGGTGCGGCAGGCTTACTCCGGCGACGAACAGGTCACAAAGACCCGCGACCGCGAGATCCGCACGACGCTCAATTCCACCACCTTGTCCGGGACAAAAGTACCGAAAGTCGCACTGCCCCGGTTCGAGGATGACGGCGAAACCCTGAAATGGCTGATGCGCGAGAACCTGCCCGGTTATTTTCCCTACACCGCCGGGGTGTTTCCGTTCAAGCGAGAGAATGAAGATCCGACCCGGATGTTCGCCGGCGAAGGCGACCCGTTCCGCACCAATGCCCGCTTCAAATTCCTGTCGAGGGACATGCCCGCCAAGCGCCTGTCCACCGCCTTCGATTCGGTGACGCTCTACGGTTTCGACCCGCACGAACGGCCGGACATATACGGCAAGGTCGGCAACTCGGGCGTCTCCATCGCCACGCTCGACGACATGAAGGTGCTGTATTCCGGCTTCGACCTCTGCGATCCGGCGACGTCGGTGTCCATGACCATCAACGGCCCGGCGCCGACCATCCTGGCGATGTTCGTCAATAGCGCCATCGATCAGCAGGTCGACAAGTTCGCCGCCCAGCACGGCCGCCAGCCGAACGAGCAGGAAGGGGCAAAGATTCGCGCCTGGTCGCAGGAAAACGTGCGCGGCACCGTGCAGGCCGACATCCTCAAGGAGGACCAGGGCCAGAACACCTGCATTTTCTCGACCGAGTTTTCGCTCAAGGTGATGGGCGACATCCAGGAATATTTCGTCAAAAACAAGGTCCGTAATTTCTACTCGGTGTCGATTTCCGGCTATCACATCGCGGAGGCCGGGGCGAATCCGATCTCGCAGCTCGCGTTCACCCTTTCGAACGGCTTCACCTTCGTCGAAGCCTATCTGGCGCGCGGCATGAGCATCGACGACTTTGCGCCGAACCTGTCGTTCTTTTTCTCCAACGGTATGGATCCCGAATACACCGTGCTGGGCAGGGTGGCGCGCCGCATCTGGGCCACCACGATGAGGAACAAATACGGCGCCAGCGAACGCAGCCAGAAACTGAAGTACCACGTGCAGACCTCGGGCCGTTCGCTGCACGCCCAGGAAATCGCGTTCAACGATATTCGCACCACCCTGCAGGCGCTGATCGCCATCTACGACAACTGCAATTCCCTGCACACCAATGCTTACGACGAGGCGATCACGACGCCGACCGCGGAATCGGTGCGCCGGGCGCTGGCGATCCAGCTGGTCATCAACCGCGAATGGGGCCTGGCAAAGAACGAGAATCCCAATCAGGGTTCGTTCATCATCGATGAAATGACGAACCTGGTCGAAGAAGCCGTGCTGCAGGAGTTCGAGCGCATCTCGGAGCGCGGCGGCGTACTGGGCGCGATGGAAACCGGCTACCAGCGCGGCAAGATCCAGGAGGAATCCCTGTACTACGAGCACAAGAAACACGACGGCTCCTACCCGATCATCGGCGTGAACACCTTCCGCAATCCGGACGCGGAGGAAGCCGGCGGCAGCATCCCTCTGCAGCGCTCGACCGAGGAAGAGAAGCAAAGCCAGATCAGGCGGCTGCGAGAATTCCAGAGCCGCCATGCCGCCGAAACGCCGGCCGCCATCGCCAGGCTGAAGCAGACGGTCATCGACAACGGCAACGTGTTTGCCGAGCTGGTCAACGCGGTGCGCGTCTGCTCGCTGGGCCAGGTCACCGACGCCCTGTTCGAAGTCGGCGGGCAGTATCGCCGGAGTATGTAGTCTCGAATTAGATCATCGACAACACCTGCGAAACGTTTACTTAAAGGCCGGCTTCATCTTATCTCGTTCCCCGCGAGAAATGCCGATGCCTTCCGCTTCCTCAAGCCACGAAGAGGTGGCCGCAAGAACCTCGTCGATGATAGCGGCCCCTTCCTTTGTGCTCAGACCATAGGCACCCGTAGCTTTACGGAGAACATCGAGGTTGCTGGAGGTATTCACCTCATCAATAGCTATGGAATGATCCTTCCCTTGCGGGTTCGGATTCATGTCATATGCAGGCGAAAGCGCTAGACCTTGTGGTTCCACGAAGAAACCGTGGTTGCGCAGGTGGTCGTCTGTGTTTGATACACATATGTTGAAAGCGACGCGTCGATAAAGTTGGGCGCAATCGACTTGGGCACGTGCTCCACGAGTCTGTAAGAGTTCAACGAGTTCAAGGTAACTTGCCCCCTCTTCCCCGTCTTTGCGTTGCAGAAGGGTCATTGCGGATACAAAAGCCTTCCGACCGCCTGAGTCGGTCCGATCGAATCGTCGGCTAAGAAATGTATGACCCTCTTCGCCTAAGCGAAGCAACTGTGTCGGCGCAACGTCGATTCCCGCCCTTAAGGCGAGTCGGTGTGCAACGTACTCCCATGCCCCAACGTCTTGGATGTCACGACGGCTTGGAAACTTGGCAATGCAAAGGTTTCCACCTTCATCAATTACCGCAGCCTTTGGACGCGCACCTCCGAGCGCCGATCCTGGCGCGACAAGTTGGGCCAGCCATTTTTCGTAGTCAGGATGTTCTTCGGCGTGCTCCCCTTCTAGCTTCAGGCTGACCGCTTGAAGTGTCTGTACCCGTGCAATGGGAGGAGCGGCCTGCTCTTCTTTGTCGTCAAGAAAAGGCGCCTTCTCGTCTCGTCGGAAGCGCAAAGCTCCCATTCTCGTCAGATCGTGCACGTCGATTAAATAGTCCCAGGCGGAAAGGGTTGGTGGGGGATTTCCCGCCTTGGCTGCTCGTTGGGCCGCGCGTCTTTGCATCAGGAGCCGGCCCCAGCGATCGGGAGAGGAGTCCAGAAAAATCCCGAAATTTTCACGATCGGCAGGTGCGTAGAGCCTGCCTTCGACCAATTGCAGATCTGGATCGAACTGAAAAACTTCCGGGTGCTTTAACCAGTCCTTGTCGTACTCGAAGGAAAATACATCGCCTCCGCCCCCAACTTGCCGGTGAAGCCAACCCATCCGCTGAAGTCCGCCCAATCGTTCGAGGTCAATGACAACCTCTACAACGTCAGCTTTCTGGTTTGGGTTCTTCATCTGATCGGTCTCTGCGGGGAGATCGCTTCCTTGTGGGAAGTTGCAAATCCTGGAGACGGCGTCCAAGTACATCATCGTGCGCCAACGCCGCGAGATCCTCGACCAGGCCCAATGCCTGAAGAACTCTTGCGTAAATACCCAATGCAACGGCTGGATCTCCTTGCTCGACGCGCGAGAGTGTCTTGCGAGAAATTCCCGCTCGCTCTGCGACGGTTTCGGCGCTGTAGTGACGCCTCAGCCTCGCCTGTCTCAGGTTCATCCCAAGCTGTCCTAGTAAACGGGATAGTTTTGGAAGGAGATGTGGGGTTACTCTAGGCATAATGGGCTATATCTTACACAAATTCATGAGAATTGAGTAAGATATAGCTCTTTATCTAATACTAGGGCCCACAAATCATACCTTCGATTTAATGGGTTATATCTTTCCCACAATTTGCCCTAGTTGGGGAATATATGTCTTATTAGCTGAAGATCAGCAAGAAAGAGATCAACCTCTTCCCAATCAAGGCGCAGAACCTCAAAGACTAATAAGAAACCAGGCCGGCAACGAAGTTGCTCGCCGGTTCAAGTGACGACGAACGCTCGATCCTGCTGCATGATCATGCCGGTTCAAGAACAACACTGAAAAAAGAATCGACATGGCCGCTGTTGACGACCTGATCGCTCAGATTGAAGACCCCGCGCCGGCGGCAGGGAAAGCTACGTTCGGCTGGACTTCAACGACCTCGCGATCCGGCGAGACACTGCGCGGGTTACAACGCCTGCACAACTGGATGAGGTATTTGCACAGCGTGCGCGTTCGCGATAGGTATCCCGCCCAAGGTGGCGACCGGTTTAGGGTTGTTAGTTATATTGCAGAAAACTGCTGTTTGAATGTATTCAGGAGAGGAAGCGATGTCCGATTTCCAGCTCAATCATGTCAACATTCCCGCGCGCGATCCGGACGGTCTCGTGCGCTGGTACGTCGAGACGTTCGGCCTGCGGGCTGAAGGCAACAAGGCGCGCGGTCCCGGCGTGCTGCTCGTCTTCAAGCCAGGTGAACCGGTCAAGCGAGCGCCCGAACTGCACCTGGGCTTCCAGGTACCAAGCAATGCCAAGCTCGCCGAGTGGGCGCACAAGTTCAGCGCCACGATCACGAAGGGCGAGGAATTCAACACCTTCCAGGTCTCCGATCCAGAGGAAAATTGCCTGGAGATCTACTGCGCCAGGGACAGTTGACCGCCGCAGACCCCGTGCCGCCTGCTTCGCTGCGTCCTCGGCCTGCCTCGCCATTGCGTTGGGACCGCTGCGCCGCGGCGAGCGCTGGGCTTGGTGGACCATGCTCGTCGCCAGTCTGTCATTGTTCGGCGGGGTATTCGTGGCGCACGCACTGTCCCACGGCGGGCCGGCAATCGATCACTGGTCCTACGGATCGTTCCTGGTAATTTCCATGGTCGTCCTGTCCGGCTTCTGAGCCGATGACGGCTTCCTTGAGTCTTCCCGCATCGCGTGATACCGTTGATTTTCCTGCCCGTTCCGGCCCTCTCATCAGCATGAGCACGATCAATATCAACAAGGGCGGCTCGACTTTGGCTGGTCCCCGTCTCCGCAACCTCTGCATCACCGCCCTCGTGATCGTCCACGGCCTCGGCATGCTCGGCGCACCCTTCGCCGCGGCGATTCACTTCGGCCAGCCCGACAGCACCGCGCACCAGAACTTTCACGTGGTGTGGGAGGCGTTCAAGTACTTCGCGGCTTCGTCGGCATGCTTCGCGATTGCGCTCGGCCCGCTCCGCCGGGGTGAGCGCTGGGCCTGGTGGACCATGCTAATCGCCTGCCTCGCGCTTTTCGGCGGTGTTTTCGTCGCGCACGCCCTGTCCGGGGGCGGGCCGGCCATCGATCACTGGTCCTACGGGTCGTTTCTTGTCATTTCGATGGCTGCGCTCGCGGTGCTGGCCAGGGTTCCTCCCCGCCCCATCCGGTAGAGTTCGCCCTTTGCGAAATCGACGGGGTTGTCTCAATACAAGTCCCGCCAAGCCGGCCATTTCATTCAGGGCTACTTCCCCGGCGCATTCTCATAGTAAGCTCCGAAAAAATCGGCACGGCTCTCTGGTGTTCCGTCGTCGCCGTATTTACCTGACGAGGAGAACTCTTGACGCAATCGGGCACCATCGGTGGCGGGACGGCTGACACCTTCCCCCTGCTGCTGTTGAGCCACGCCGAAACGCGTGGCGAGCGGACCGCCATGCGCGAGAAGGATCTCGGCATCTGGCAGAGCTGGACCTGGAAGCAATCGGCGGACGAAGTGCGCCGGCTGGCCTGCGGCCTCGCCGCATTGGGTTTCCGCCGGGGAATGAACTTGGCCGTGATCGGCGACAACCGGCCCCGGCTTTACTGGGCTTTCGCCGCTGCGCAAAGCCTGGGCGGCGTGCCCGTGCCGGTCTATCAGGACTCGGCCGCCCAGGAAATGCTCTATGTCCTGGACAACGCGGAAATCGAATTCGCGATCGTCGAGGACCAGGAGCAGGTCGACAAGCTGCTCGAACTGCTTCCCCAAAACCCGCGCCTCAAGCACATCATCTATGACGATCCGCGCGGGTTGCGCAATTATTTGCGGTCGGAACTGATTTCCTATGACGCACTGCGGGACCAGGGCGCGGAATTCGACCGAGACAATCCTGCCTTTTTCATGAAAGAGGTCAACGCGGGCAAGGCCGATGACACCTGTGTCATTCTCTATACGTCCGGCACGACCAGCAAACCCAAAGGGGTGTGCCTGACGCATGCCGCGCTGACTGCGGCGGCGCGCGGCGACATCGCGCTGGACCACTTCACCGATCGCGACGAGGTCCTGTCCTACCTGCCGATGGCCTGGGTGGGAGATCATCTGTTTTCCTACGGCCAGGCGCTGGTGGCAGGCTTTACCGTCAACTGCCCCGAATCTTCGGAAACGGTGATGACCGACCTGCGCGAGATCGGTCCGACTTATTACTTCGCGCCGCCCCGGGTTTTCGAGAACCTGCTGACCCAGGTGATGATCCGCATGGAAGACGCCAGCCGCATCAAGCGCTGGCTGTTCCAGTATTTCATGGAGGTTGCCCGGCGCTGCGGCGCCGAGATCATGGACGGCAAGCCGGTGTCCCTGACTGATCGCATTGCCTATTCAATCGGAAATCTCGCCGTCTACGGTCCGCTGCGAAACATACTCGGCATGAGCCGCATCCGCGTCGCCTATACCGGGGGCGCGGCCATCGGTCCCGACCTGTACCGCTTCTACCGCTCGATCGGGATCAACCTCAAGCAGCTTTATGGCCAGACCGAGACGGCTGCTTACGTGTGCAAGCAACCCGATGGCGAGGCCAAGCTCGACACCGTCGGCAAGCCGCTGACGGGCGTCGAAGTGCGCATCGTCGAAAGCGGCGAGATCTGGGTGAAGACGCCCAGCATGCTCAAGGAATACTACAAGCGGCCCGATGCCAGCGCGGAATCGATCTCTCCCGATGGCTATTTCATGACCGGCGACGCCGGCTTCTTCGACGGCGATGGGCACCTCAAGATCATCGACCGTGCCAAGGACGTCGGCAGACTCAATGACGGCGCGCTGTTCGCGCCGCAGTTCCTCGAGAACAAGCTCAAGTTTTTCCCCTATATCAAGGAGGCTGTATGCTTCGGCGACAGGCGCGACATGGTCTGCGCGTTCCTGAACATCGACATGGCCGCGGTCGGCAACTGGGCAGAACGCCGGGGACTCGCCTATGCAGGTTACGTGGACCTCGCCAGCCGGCCGGAGGTATACGCGCTGATGCAGGACTGCGTCGAGAGGGTAAATGCCGACCTGGCGGCCGAAGCCAGCCTCGCGGGTTCGCAGATCCGGCGCTTCCTGGTGCTGCACAAGGAACTGGATGCCGACGACGATGAACTAACCCGCACCCGCAAGGTACGACGTGGGTTCATCGCCGAGAAGTACGGGATCCTGGTCGACGCGCTGTACGACGGCAAGCAGCAATGCGTCATCGAGACCGAAGTGAAGTTCGAGGACGGCCGCAAGGGCAGCGTCAGGGCCGATGTACGCATCAGCAACCTGCCGCTGGCAACGCCTGCGGCGAAGGCGGCATGAATGAAACAGTGCTGCGTGCCGGGTGCTGCGTGCTGAGAAAAATGTCTCGAGACCCGAAACCATGAATGCCCGCAATCCTGGCGAAACGATCCTCGGGGTGGAGGACATCTCGCTCGCCTTCGGTGGCGTGAAAGCGATTTCGGGCGTGAGCTTCCAGGTCCGGGAGCGCGAGATTTTCGCCATCATCGGCCCCAACGGCGCAGGCAAGAGCTCGATGCTGAACGTCATCAACGGCGTTTATCAACCGCAGCAGGGCACGGTGCGCTTCAGGGGACAGGCATGGAAGCGCATGGTGCCACACGAAGCGGCGAAGCTCGGTATCGCCCGCACCTTTCAGAACATCGCGCTATTCAAGGGCATGACGGTGCTCGACAACATCATGACCGGCCGCAACCTGAAGATGCACAGCTCGCTGCTGGCCCAGGCGCTTTACTGGGGTTCCAACCAGAAAGAAGAGATCGAGCACCGCGAGAAGGTCGAGCACATCGTCGACTTCCTGCAGATCGAATACATCCGCAAGACGCCGGTCGGACGCCTGCCCTACGGGCTGCAGAAGCGCGTGGAACTGGCGCGCGCACTCGCGGCCGAGCCGGTGCTGCTGCTGCTCGACGAGCCCATGGCGGGCATGAACGTCGAAGAGAAACAGGACATGTGCCGTTTCATCCTCGACGTCAACGACGAATTCGGCACTACCATCGTCCTGATCGAACACGACATGGGCGTGGTGATGGATATCTGCGATCGTGTCGTGGTGCTGGACTACGGCCGCAAGATTGGTGACGGCACCCCGGACGAGATCCGCGCCAACAAGGCGGTGATCGATGCGTATCTGGGAGTTTCACATTGACTACACCCAACGCAAAGGCGCAGAGGGCGCAGAGTTCGCAAAGGAAAAAATGCGTCATGTAGAACCGGGACTCAGCGCGCTGAAGATGGTTCGTCGACGCGGGATGACAAAAACACATAATTTTTCTTCTCGATTTTCTCTGCGTCCTCTGCGTCTTTGCGTTGAGGCGGAAGGTTTAGGTAGATGAGCTTCTTTTTCGAAGTGCTGATCGGCGGATTGCTGGCGGGGGTGATGTACTCGCTGGTGGCGCTCGGCTTCGTACTGATCTACAAGGCGTCGGGCGTGTTCAATTTCGCCCAGGGAGCGATGGTGTTCTTCGCGGCGCTGACTTTCGTCGGCCTGCAGGAGAAATTCGCGCTGCCGTTCTGGGCGGCGTTTGCGCTGGCCCTCGCTGCGATGGTGGTACTGGGCATCCTGACCGAACGCATCGTGCTGCGACCGCTGGTCAACCAGCCGCAGATCACGCTGTTCATGGCCACCATCGGACTGGCATTCTTCATCGAGGGCCTGGCGCAACTGATCTGGGGCACCAACGTGCGCCGGCTGGACCTCGGCATCAAGGACGAGCCGATACCTTTCCTTCTGGAGCGTTTCGACATGGCGATCAGCGGCTTCGACCTGATTGCGGCCGTCGTCGCGGGTGTGCTCGTCACCGTGCTGGCCGTGTTCTTCCAGGTCACGCGTGTCGGCCGCGCCTTGCGCGCCGTCGCGGACGACCACCAGGCCGCACTGGCCGTCGGCATTCCGCTCACGCAGATCTGGGCCATCGTCTGGTCGGTGGCGGGATTCGTCGCGCTGGTCGCGGGCCTGATGTGGGGGGCGCGCAACGGCGTGCAGTTCGCTTTGACTTTCGTCGCCCTCAAGGCCCTGCCCGTGCTGATCATCGGCGGCTTCGAATCCGTCACGGGCGCAATCGTCGGCGGTCTGATCATCGGTGCGTCGGAAAAACTGGCCGAGGTGTATATCGGGCCGCACATCGGCGGCGGCATCGAAGGCTGGTTCGCCTACGTCATGGCCCTTCTCTTCCTCCTGGTCCGCCCCGAGGGCCTGTTCGGCGAACGAAGAATAGATCGGGTTTGAAGATGTTTTCCCTCGCCCCTCATCCCTCGCCCCTCGCCCCTCATGTTCTATAGGGAAGCAGGACAATTCAAAACCTCCTACGCTGCGGATCAGGCGCTGCTGCCGATCCGCCAGGACCGCTACGGGATGTTCATCCTCCTGGCGATCGCGTTCGTCGGCCTGCCGCTATTAGCCAGCGACTACTGGCTGACCGCCATCCTCATTCCCTTCCTGGTGTTTTCGCTGGCGGCGCTGGGGCTGAACATCCTGACCGGCTACGCCGGCCAGCTTTCCCTGGGCACCGCCGCTTTCATGGCGGTCGGCGCGGTGGCGACGTACAACTTCGAGTTGCGCGTGCCGGGAATGCCGGTTCTGATCAGCTTCATCCTCGGCGGCCTTTCGGCCGCGGCGGTCGGTGTCCTGTTCGGATTGCCCAGCCTGCGCATCAAGGGCTTTTATCTGGCTGTTGCGACGCTGGCTGCGCAGTTTTTTATCCCCTGGTTGATCACCAAGGTGGGCTGGTTCTCGAATTACAGTGCATCCGGCGTCATTACCGCGCAACCTATTGAGATACTCGGAATGCCGTTCGATACGCCGATGCGCAAGTACCTGCTGGTACTGGCGATCGTCGTCGTGCTCGCCCTGCTGGCAAAGAACCTGGTGCGCAGCCGCATCGGCCGCGCCTGGATGGCGGTGCGGGACATGGACGTGGCCGCGGAAGTGATCGGCATCCGCATCCTGCGCACCAAACTCACGGCCTTTGCGGTCAGCTCTTTCTATTGCGGCGTAGCCGGGGCGTTATACGCCTACGCTTACCTCGGCAGCGTGGAACCCGACGGCTTCAACCTGGACCTGTCGTTCCGCATCCTGTTCATGGTCATCGTCGGCGGGGTGGGCAGCATCATGGGTTCCTTCCTCGGCGCGGCCTTCATCACCCTGATGCCGATTTTCCTGGAGGTTGCCTTGACTGAGGCCAATACCGCGTTCAACCTGAACCTGGGCCCGGGCGTTACTTCCATGTCGCAACTGCTGGTATTCGGCGGACTGATCATTTTCTTCCTGATCGTCGAGCCGCACGGACTGGCGCGACTGTGGCAGATTGCAAAAGAAAAACTGCGGTTATGGCCGTTTCCCCACTGACATTCCCCACTGGAACGCAGCACAACAAGCACCGGAGGAGTACATGAAGACCTGGATAAAAACATTGACCGTACTGCTCGCCCTGACCGGCGGCCTTGCGGTCGTTCAGCCCGTCGCGGCACAGCAGGCGGGCACGCAGTTCATGGGTATCCTGGGATACCGCGTTGGACCGTACGGAGCCAACGGGGCTGCCTTTTTCACCGGCATGATCGACTACCTCAACCTGGTGAACGAAAAGGACGGCGGCATCAACGGCGTCAAACTGTCCTGGGAGGAATGCGAGACCGAATACAACAACGCCAAAGGCGTCGAGTGCTATGAGCGCCTGAAAACCCGCACCACGACCGGGCCGACCGCCATCCATCCGATGTCCACCGGCATCACTTACGGGCTGATAGACAAGGCCCCGGTCGACAAGATTCCGCTGATCACGCTGGGTTACGGCCGCACCGACGCCACCGACGGCCGCGTGTTTCCCTGGGTATTTCCGATCCTCTCGAATTATTGGGACGGCGCCACCGGCATCGTGAAATTCATCGGCGACCAGGAAAAAGGCTCGCTCAAGGGCAAGAAGATCGTCCTGCTGTATCACGATTCCGCGTACGGCAAGGAGCCGCAGCCGGTGCTGGAAGCCGAAGCCACCAAGCTCGGCTTCGAACTCAAGATGATTCCGGTGCCACATCCCGGCAACGAGCAGCAGTCGCAGTGGCTGCAAATCCGCCAGTACAAACCGGACTGGGTGATCCTCTGGGGCTGGGGCGTTATGAGCGCGACAGCGCTGTCCACCGCCCAGAAAGTCGGCTATCCCCGCGACAAGATGGTGGGCATCTGGTGGGCTGGCTCCGAAATCGATACCCAGGCCGCTGGGCCGGCCGCAGAAGGCTACTACGCGGCAAGCCTGAACCTTGCAGGCAAGGACTTCCAGGTAGTCCGCGACGTCGAGAAGTTCGTCTATGCCAAGGGCAAGGGCGGCGACCCGAAACTGGTCGGCACCGTACTGTGGAATCGCGGTCTGGCGGCCGCCATGATCACGGTCGAGGCCGTGCGGACTGCGCAAGGCAAGTACGGCAAGAAGCCGGTCACGGGCGAACAGACGAGGTGGGGCATCGAGAACCTCAACATCGATCAGAAGCGCCTCGACCAGCTCGGCTTCGGCAGCATGGTGCCGCCGCTGAAGCTGTCGTGCGCGGATCACAGCGGCAGCGGCCTGGTGCGCTTCCAGAAATGGGAAGGCGCGAAATGGAATGCGGCTTCCGACTGGATGAGCGGCGACCGGGCGCTGATTCGCAAGATGGTCGAGGAATCGGCCGGCAAGTATGCGAAGGAAAAGAACATCACGCCCGGTTGCATGAAAGGATAAGGCTTCGCGGGGGCGAGGGACGAGGAATGAGGGGGTAATGCATTCAAGCTTTTCCCTCGACCCTCGTCCCTCACCCCTCGCCCCTTTTAACTGACACCACGACCAGATCACATATCACCGCAATGTCCGCAACTCCCGCACCCCTCCTCACCGTCAACAACATCGAGGTCATCTACGACCACGTGATCCTGGTGCTCAAGGGCGTTTCGCTGCAGGTGCAGGAAGGCTCGATCGTTGCGCTGCTCGGTGCCAATGGCGCGGGCAAGACGACGACGCTCAAGGCAATTTCGAACCTGCTGGCTTCGGAGCGTGGCGACGTGACCAAGGGATCGGTCGAATTTCGCGGCAAGCGTGTCGACAAGGCCACGCCCTGGGAACTGGTGAAGCTCGGCGTGGTGCAGGTAATGGAAGGCCGACATTGCTTCCAGCATCTGACCGTGGAAGAAAACCTCCTGACCGGCGCTTTCACCCGCAGCGCCAGCCGCGCGGCGATTCGACAGGACCTGGAAATGGTCTATCAGTATTTCCCGCGCCTCAAGGAAAGGCGCAAGAGCCAGTCGGGTTACACCTCCGGCGGGGAACAGCAGATGACGGCCATCGGGCGCGCGTTGATGGCGCGGCCGACCATGATTCTCCTGGACGAGCCTTCCATGGGACTCGCGCCGCAGATCGTCGAGGAAATATTCGAGATCGTGCGCGGCCTCAATGAAAAGGAGAAAGTAAGTTTCCTGCTGGCCGAACAGAACACCAACGTCGCGTTGCGGCACGCGGACTACGGCTACATCCTCGAGAACGGCCGGGTCGTCATGGACGGCCCGGCCGCGGACCTCGCCAGCAACGAAGACGTGAAGGAGTTCTACCTGGGGCTCTCGACCGCGGGCCGCAAGAGCTTCCGCGATTCCAAGCACTATCGCCGCCGCAAGAGATGGCTGGCTTAGCTGCAGGGGAGAGAGGCGAGGGACGAGGGGCGAGCAAGAGCCTTCGGACTCAAGATTCTGTTTTCCCTCGATCCTCGTCCCTCACCCCTCGTCCCTGAATCATGGATTTCTACGACGACCTCGAAACCCGTAAACCCGACGAGCGCGAACGCGAGCAGTTCGCGGCGGTGTCGATGCAGGTTGCGCACGCCAAAGCCAACGCACCCTACTTTGCGGCACTGCTGAAGGACATCGATCCGAAGGATATTCGCGACCGCAAATCCCTTGCGGCCCTGCCGGTCACGCGCAAGTCCGACCTGATCGGCCTGCAGAAGCAGACGCCACCATTCGCCGGCATGACAGCCGTGCCGAACGGCGCGTTGGGACGCATCTTTTCCTCGCCGGGTCCGATTTACGATCCGCAAGGGCCGCGGGGCGATTTCTGGCGCATGGGCCGTGCGCTGTTCGCCGCGGGATTCCGCCACGGCGACGTCGTGCACAACACCTTCTCCTACCACTTCACGCCGGCGGGTTTCATGATGGATCTTGGCGCACAGGCCATCGGTTGCGCGGTGTTTCCTGCCGGCATTGGCCAGACCGAATTGCAGGTTGCAGCCATCGCCGACCTCAAGCCCAACGCCTACGCCGGTACGCCCTCGTTCCTGAAGATCATCCTGGAAAAAGCGGATGAACTGAACTTCGACGCATCCAGCCTGAAGAAGGCCATGGTTTCCGGCGAGGCTCTGCTGCCGCCGGTGCGCGACTGGCTGAAGGCGCGTGGCATCGAAGTTCGACAAAGCTACGGCACCGCAGATCTTGGTCTCGTGGCTTATGAAACGATACCAACGGCGGGACTGATCGTCGACGAAGGCGTGATCGTGGAGATTGTCCGCCCCGGAACCGGAGATCCGCTTACCGATGGTCAGGTCGGCGAGGTTGTCGTCACCCTGCTGTCCGTCGAGTATCCGCTCATCCGCTTCGCCACCGGCGACCTTTCCGCCGTCGCGGCCGGCGCCAGCGCGTGCGGCCGGACCAACATGCGCATCAAGGGCTGGATGGGCCGCGCCGACCAGACTACGAAAGTGAAGGGAATGTTCGTTCACCCTTCGCAGGTGGACCAGGCGGTCAGGCGACACCCGGAAATCCTCAAGGCGCGGCTTGTGGTGAACCACGATGCCGGCAGGAATGACGTCATGACCCTGCGTTGCGAATCGAAGACCCGAAGCGACGATCTGTCGCGGACGATTTCGGATACCCTGCGCGAAGTATGCAAGCTTCGCGGAGAAGTCGAGTTCGTCGATGCCGGCTCCCTGCCGAACGACGGCAAGGTCATAGAAGACCTGAGAAAATATGATTGATGCGCAATGCTGGGCATTGCGCTGGTGAATGCGTGAAGGGTGAATGTGTGAAGGGGATAGAACCACATCTTTAGAGCACTGCACCCTTCACTCCTTCACGCATTCACCCTTCACGCCTTTACACCCTCTGAGCGAAGCAAAATGACCCATCCCATCAGCAAATACCCCGTTCCGAAACTCGAAGACCTGCCGGAAGACATCCGCACGAAATTGCTCGAGGTGCAGCAGAAGGCCGGGTTCATCCCGAACGTGTTCATCACGCTCGCGCACCGGCCGGACGAGTTCCGCGCCTTCTTCGCCTATCACGACGCGCTGATGCTGAAGCAGTCCGGCCTGTCGAAAGCCGAGAAGGAAATGATCGTGGTGGCGACCAGCGGCTTGAACCAATGCCCCTACTGCGTGATCGCCCACGGCGCGATCCTGCGCATTTACGCCAGGAATCCGCAGATCGCCGACCAGGTCGCCATTCACCACGGCAAGTCCGACCTCACGCTACGGCAGAAGGCCATGCTCGATTTCGCCTGCAAGCTGGCACGCACACCCGAAGCCATGAACGACGCCGATCACGCGACATTGCTCGGCCACGGATTCAGCGACGAGGATATCTGGGACATCGGTGGCATCACCGCTTTTTTTGCCCTGTCCAACCGTATGGCGCATCTCATCGACATGCGCGCGAACGATGAGTTCTACCTTCTCGGCCGGGTCCCTCCCGCGCCAAAATGACGCACTGCAGCGCAGCGCCCGGCGGGGCGTGCAGCATGACTGCAGTGCTATAATTTTTATTATCGCCGGCCTGGGTGTCACGAACGCCGCAACGCCGCGAGACCAACCTTACCAAGGGTAGAAACCATGGCAGCACTTCCGGATGACGATCCGCAGGAAACAAACGAGTGGCTGGATGCCCTCGACGGCGTGCTGCAGCACGAAGGTCCCGAACGCGCCCATTACATCCTCGAACAACTGATCGAGAAGGCACGCCGTTCCGGCGCCTACCTGCCTTACAGCGCCAACACGGCGTACATCAACACCATCCCGCCCGGCCAGGAGGAACGCTCCCCGGGAGATCACGAGCTGGAGCATCGCATCCGCTCCTACGTGCGCTGGAACGCCGCCGCCATGGTATTGCGCGCCAACAAACAATCTTCCGAACTGGGCGGACACATCGCCAGCTTTGCCTCCGCCGCCACGCTGTATGACGTCGGCTTCAACCACTTCTGGCATGCGCCCTCCGACAAGCACGGCGGCGACCTGATTTTCGTCCAGGGCCATTCGGCGCCAGGCGTTTACGCGCGCGCGTTCATGCTGGGACGGCTGAAGAAGGAGCAGATGGACAACTTCCGCCAGGAAGTGGACGGCAAGGGGCTCTCCTCCTATCCGCATCCCTGGCTGATGCCGGACTTCTGGCAGTTCCCCACGGTATCCATGGGGCTTGGGCCGATCATGGCCATCTACCAGGCGCGCTTCATGAAATACCTGCAGGACCGCGGCATCGCCAACACCGAAGGCCGCAAGGTCTGGTGTTTTATCGGGGACGGCGAGATCGATGAACCGGAATCGATGGGCGCGATCGGCGTGGCCTCGAGGGAGAAACTCGACAATCTGATCTTCGTGGTGAACTGCAACCTGCAACGCCTGGACGGCCCGGTGCGCGGCAACGGCAAGATCATCCAGGAACTGGAATCCGATTTCCGCGGCGCTGGATGGAACGTGATCAAGGTGATCTGGGGGTCCTACTGGGATCCTCTGCTGGCGCGAGACCGCAGCGGCCTGCTGGCACGCCGCATGGAAGAGGCGGTGGACGGCGAGTACCAGACTTTCAAGTCCAAGGACGGCGCCTACGTACGCAAGCATTTCTTTGGCAAATATCCGGAGCTGCTGGAAATGGTCGCCAACATGTCGGACGACGACATCTGGCGCCTGAACCGCGGCGGCCACGATCCGCACAAGCTTTACGCTGCATACGCCTCCGCCGTGAAGACGCAGGGGCAGCCAACCGTGATCCTGGCCAAGACCATCAAGGGTTACGGCATGGGTGAAGCCGGGGAAGCGCAGAACATCACGCACCAGCAGAAGAAAATGGGCACCACGTCGCTGAAAGCTTTCCGCGACCGCTTCGACCTGCCGGTGCCTGATGACAAACTGGAGGAAATCCCTTACCTCACGTTCGAGGAAGGCTCGCCCGAACTCGCGTACATGCGCAAGCGCCGCGAAGAACTCGGCGGCTACCTGCCGCAGCGCCGCCAGAAAGGCGACACGCTGGAGATTCCGGCGCTCGGTGCGTTCGAGCCGCTGCTGAAAAGCACCGAGGAACGCGAATCGTCCACCACCATGGCGTTCGTGCGCATTCTCAACATCCTTGTAAAGGACAAGAACGTCGGCAAGCGCGTCGTGCCGATCGTGCCCGACGAATCGCGCACTTTCGGCATGGAAGGCATGTTCCGCCAGCTCGGCATCTGGTCTTCAGTCGGGCAGCTCTACACGCCGCAGGACGCCGACCAGCTCATGTTCTATAAGGAGGACAAGAACGGCCAGATCCTGCAGGAAGGCATCAACGAGCCGGGTGCCATGTCTTCGTGGATCGCCGCAGCAACGTCGTACTCGACGCATGGCGTCTCGATGATCCCGTTCTACATCTACTACTCGATGTTCGGTTTCCAGCGCGTCGGCGACCTGGCCTGGGCGGCCGGCGACCAGCGCGCACGCGGGTTCATGCTCGGCGGCACTTCGGGACGCACCACGTTGAATGGCGAAGGCCTGCAGCACGAGGACGGCCACAGCCACATCCTGGCCTCGACCATCCCGAACTGCATTTCCTACGATCCGACCTTCGCCTACGAAGTCGCGGTGATCATCCAGGACGGCTTGCGCCGCATGTTCACGAACCAGGAAGACGTCTTCTACTACATCACCCTGCTCAACGAAAACTATTCCCACCCGGCCATCCCGAAGGGCGCGGAAAAAGGCATCCTCAAAGGGCTGTACCGGATTTCCGAGGGCAAGGGCAAGAAGGACGCGCCGCGCGTGCAGTTGCTGGGCAGCGGCTCGATCCTGCGCGAAGTCATCGCCGCGCAAGGCCTGCTGGAAAAGGATTTCGGCGTGGCGGCCGACGTATGGAGCGCCACCAGCTTCAACGAACTGCGTCGCGAGGGCCTGGACGCTCAACGCTGGAACCTTTTGCATCCGGAAGACAAGCCGCGCGAATCCTACGCAGGCCAATGCCTCAACCACGCCCCCGGTCCGGTGGTCGCGGCAACCGACTACATGAAGCTTTTCGCCGACCAGATCCGGCCGTTCCTCGACAAGACCTACGTGGTGCTCGGCACGGACGGCTACGGCCGTTCCGACTATCGGCGGCAGTTGCGCAAATTCTTCGAGGTGGACCGCTACTACGTGACGGTCGCCGCGCTCAAGGCGCTCGCCCAGGATGGCAAGGTGCCGGCTTCCATGGTCACCAGCGCAATCAAGAAATACGGCATCGATCCGGCGAAGCCGAATCCCGTGACGGTATGAGATTCAGTGAAGGCGTGAAGGGTGAATGTGTGAAGGGTAAGAACGTGAATGCGTTCCAGTGTTCCACCGGCGTCGCCTTCCAAGGGGTATGTTTTTACCCTTCACCCTTCACGCCTTCACTCATTCACGCTTGATGCGTTCACGACACCCCTGACCTATCATCCACAAATAGCGAACCACGAATCACACATGGGCAGCCTCAGAGACGTTCTCGTTCCAGATATCGGCGACTTCAAGAATATTCCGGTGATAGAAGTGCTGGTGAAGCCGGGCGACTCGGTCAAGGCGGAAGACGCGCTGATCTCGCTCGAATCCGACAAGGCCACGATGGAAGTGCCGGCGCCCTTCGCCGGTGTGGTCAAGGAAATGAAGGTCAAGCTGGGCGACAAGGTCTCCCAGGGCACTGCGATCCTGAGCCTGGAAATAGGCGAAGGCGCTGCCGCGCCGGCTGCCGAATCGCCAAACGCCGCCGCACCTGCGCCTGCTGCTCCGGCGCCAGCCGCGAAGGTAACCGAATCAAAACCGGCGGCACCCGCTCCCGCCGCCGCGCCCGCACCGGCTGCTGCACCGGTCAATGAAGAGAGCTTTTCGCGTGCGCATGCCAGTCCTTCGGTGCGCCGTTTCGCGCGTGAGTTGGGCGTGGACCTGGGCCGCGTCAAGGGCAGCGGACCGAAGGGCCGCATCCTCAAGGATGACATCGCCGGTTTCGTGAAATCGGCGCTTGCGCAGCCCACCGGCGGCGGTGGCGCCGGATTCGCGCCCGGCCTGCCGGCCTGGCCCCAGGTCGACTTCGCGAAATTCGGCCCGGTCGAGAACCAGCCGATGTCGCGCATCAAGAAAATCTCCGGCCCGTTCCTGCACCGCAACTGGTTGTCGATCCCGCACGTCACCCAGAACGACGAAGCCGACATCACCGAACTCGAAGCCTTTCGCAAGGGCATGGCCGACGAGGCGCAGAAGCAGGGCGTCAAGCTCACGCCGCTGGCACTGATCATGAAAGCCGTGGTGGCCGCGCTCAAGCATCATCCCGAGTTCAATGCCTCCCTTGCGCCATCGGGCGATGCACTGGTCCTCAAGCGCTACTACCACATCGGCGTTGCCGTCGATACGCCGGGCGGGCTGGTGGTGCCGGTGATCCGCGACGTCGACCAGAAGGGCGTGTTGCAACTGGCGAAGGAACTCGCCGAAGCCGGCGCCAAAGCGCGCGACGGCAAGCTCGGCCCGGCGGACATGCAGGGTGGCACGTTCTCGATTTCCAGCCTGGGCGGCATCGGCGGCACGCATTTCACGCCGATCATCAACGCACCCGAAGTGGCGATCCTCGGCGTCTCGAAGTCGGCCATGAAACCGGTGTGGAAAGACGGCCAGTTCGTGCCGCGCCTGATCCTACCGCTGTCACTTTCGTACGATCACCGCGCTGTCGACGGCGCACAGGGCGCGCGCTTTATCACCGCCTTGTCGGCTACCCTTTCGGATATCCGCCGCGTTCTTCTGTGAACGGTGGATGGAAAAAAGTGACCGGTAAACAGTGAACAGTGAACGGCAAGAAATGAATGCCACAGGTAGCGAAGCGACGCGGCCGGGACTCGGCCGTTTGCTGGTTACCGTTCACCGTTGCCTGTTCACCATTCACTGTTTACCGTTCACCGTTCACCGTTCCCTGTTCGCCGGCATTTGAGTTCCTCAGCGCCAATCGGCATCCTCGGCGGCACGTTCAATCCGGTCCATGTCGCGCACCTGCGCCTCGCCCAGGAACTGGCCCAGGAACTGGGCCTCGGCAGGGTTCGTTTCATTCCGACCGGAACCCCGCCACACCGCGACGCTCCAAGGGTTGACGGCCGACACCGGCTGGAGATGGTGCGCCTGGCCATCGCCGCCAATCCGCTGTTCGAGGTCGACGACCGGGAAATCCGCCGCCAGGGCATCTGCTATACCTTCGACACGCTTACGGAATTGCGCGCCCAGTTCGGCGGCCTTCCGCTGTGCCTGCTCATGGGGGCGGACGCGTTTTCGGCGCTGACCACCTGGCACCGGTGGGCGGAACTGTTCGATCTCGCGCACGTGGTCATCGCCCACCGCCCCGGCTATCCGCTGGAGGAAATGCGGGCTTCCCTGCCTGCGCCGCTGCGTCAGGTTTACCTGCGGCGCCAGGCGCCCGATTCGGGGGCATTGCGAATCAGTGCTGCCGGCTCCATCTTGATACGGGAGATCACCGCGCTGGACATATCGGCAACGGGGATCCGCGAACAACTGGCCCGGGGCGCCAGCCCCCGGTATCTGGTGCCCGACCCGGTTCTCGACTACATTGATCGCAATTATCTTTACAAGGAAAAAGATGCAGGTTGACGCCATAAAGGATGCCGCCATAGAGGCGCTCGAGGACATCAAGGCAAGGGATATCACGGTCCTTGATGTCAGGAAAATGACCTCCCTGTTCGATTACATGATCGTTGCCAGCGCCGAATCCACACGGCAGACCAAGGCGCTCGCGAACAACGTGCAGGACAAGCTGAAGGAAATCGGCGCCCGGGTGCATGGCGTGGAGGGGGAGCAGTCGGGAGAATGGGTCCTGGTCGACCTTGGCGATATCATCGTGCACGTCATGCAGCCCGCGGTGCGGGCCTACTACAACCTGGAACAGCTTTGGGGTGGCAAGCCGCCGGCCCCCCACCCCACCGCCTGGCGCAGTCCCCCCGCCGAACCGCCAGCCGCGTTCTGAGGCGGCCCCGGGCTTGAAGCTGCGGATCGTGGTGGTCGGGCACAAGGCGCCCGACTGGGTTGCGGCCGGGTTCGAGGACTATGCGCGGCGGATGCCGCGCGAGGCCCGCATCGAACTGGCCGAGATCAAGCCGGCAGCCCGCAGCCGCCAGGCCCAGTCCGGGGCCTCGATCGCCCAGATCCTCGCCTCGGAAAAAGCCCGTATCCTTGCCGCCGTCCCCACCGACAGTGTAAAAATAGCGCTGGACGAGCGGGGCAAGTCCCTGTCCACTGCCAATCTGGCCCGAAAACTGGCCGAATGGCTGCAGATGGGACGGGACGTGAGCTTCATAATCGGCAGCGCAGACGGGCTGGACCAGGGCCTGAAAAAAGACGCCGACCTGCTGCTTTCGCTGTCGGCCATGACACTGCCCCACGCAATGGTGCGGGTAATGCTGGCCGAACAGCTTTACCGGGCGATGTCGCTGATCCAGAACCACCCGTACCACAGGGAATAGCGGCACCGGCATTCGGGGCCCGGGGACAACCGAAGAACAAACATGCCGTCGCTGGAAAAACACATCTACCTGGCCTCGCGCAGCGCGCGGCGCCGCGACCTGCTCAAGCAGATGGGCGTCAACTTCGAGATGCTGCTGCTGCGCGAAGGCCCGGGGCGCGGTGCGGATTTCGACGAAGTCCAGTTGCCCGGTGAGACGCCGCGCGACTACGTCGTGCGCGTCGCCCGCCTCAAGGCCGACGCCGGCTGGTTGCGGCTGGAACAACGCCGCCTGATGCGCCATCCCGTGCTCGCCGCAGATACGACCGTGGCGCTGGGAAACTCCATTCTCGCCAAGCCCGTGGACCGGGAAGATGCCGTGGCAATGCTCAAGCAACTGTCCGGCAGCACGCATCAAGTCTATACCGCCGTCGCGGTCAAGTTTTATGACTCGGTCAAGGAAACACTGTCGGTCACCGAAGTGCGTATCCGCGAACTGGCCGACGACGAGATCCGTCGCTATGTGTCCAGCGGTGATCCCCTGGACAAGGCCGGCGCCTATGGCATCCAGGGCAAGGCTTCCATGTTCATCGAGTCCATCAACGGCAGCTACAGCGGCGTGGTCGGCCTGCCGGTGTTCGAGACCGCGCAACTGCTGGGGAACTTCGGGTTCCAGTTGCCGTGAACGAAGAAATCCTGATCAACGTCACGCCGCAGGAAACGCGTGTGGCGGTGATGCAGCAGGGTGTCGCCCAGGAATTGCACGTCGAGCGCAGCGGTGGCCGCGGCCTTGTCGGCAACATCTACGTTGGCCAGGTGAGCCGCGTGCTTCCCGGCATGCAGTCGGCCTTCATCCAGATCGGCCTCGACCGCGCCGCCTTCCTCCATGTCGCCGACATCTGGGGGCACCGTCAGAACCATGAGGAAACCCGGCCCATCGAGCGCATCCTCCACGACGGCCAGAAACTGCTGGTGCAGGTCATCAAGGATCCGATCGGCACCAAGGGTGCGAGGCTTTCCACTCAGATCAGCATCGCCGGGCGCCTGCTGGTCTACCTGCCGCAGGAATCGCACATCGGCATTTCCCAGCGCATCGGTGACGAAGCCGAGCGCGCCCTGCTGCGTGAAAAATTACAGCACCTGATCCCCGCGGAAGAGACTGGCGGCTACATCATCCGCACCATGGCGGAGGCCGCCAGCGACAAGGAATTGGCCGCGGACATCGAGTACCTGCGAAAGCTCTGGGCCGACATCCGCGACAAGGCGGCCACCGTCGCCGCGCCCGCGCCGCTTTACCAGGACCTGTCGCTGTCGCTGCGCGTCCTGCGCGATTTCGTCAACGACGAAAGCAACCGCATCCTGGTGGACTCGCGCGAAACTTTCCTGCGCATGCAGGGTTTCGCCAACAACTATACGGTGTCGTTCGCCGACCGCATCCATCACTACTCCGGTGACCGGCCGTTATTCGACCTGTACGGCGTGGAAGACGAGATCGAGCGCGCCCTGGCGCGCCGCGTGCCCCTCAAATCGGGCGGATACCTGATCATCGACCAGACCGAGGCGCTCACGACCGTCGATGTGAACACCGGGGGCTTCGTCGGCGGGCGCACGTTCGACGACACGATCTTCAAGACCAACCTCGAAGCGGCGCAGGTGATCGCACGACAGTTGCGGCTGCGCAACCTCGGCGGCATCATCATCATCGACTTCATCGACATGGACAACGAAGTGCACCGCGACGCAGTGCTGTCGGAGTTCAAGAAGGCGCTGCTGCCGGACCGCACGCGTATGACGGTCAACGGATTCACGCAACTTGGCCTGGTCGAAATGACCCGGAAGCGCACGCGCGAAAGCCTCGCGCACATCCTCTGCGAGCCTTGCCCGACCTGCCAGGGTCGCGGCCAGGTCAAGACCCCGCAGACGATCTGCTATGAAATCCTGCGTGACCTCGTACGCGAGTCGCGTCAGTTCGAAGCGCGCGAGTACCGGGTGCTGGCATCGCAGAAAGTCATCGACATGTTCCTCGACGAGGAATCACAAAGCCTGGCGATGCTCGAGGAATTCATCGGCAAGCCGATCTCCATGCTAGTGGAGAGCATCTACACGCAGGAGCAGTACGACATAGTTCTCATGTGAGGGTCAGACGCGAGGTACGAGGCGCTAGGCACGAGGCACTAGGCTCTAGGCGCGAGAGTTCAAACTGGATCTAGATAGCTTCGATCATTAAAGCCTCGTGCCTCGCGCCTAGTGCCTCGCGCCTGCACCTCTCGCCTTGCACCTCTCGCCTTTCCTTATCTCGCATCTGTCGGTCCGCGGAAAATCCTGAAACCGGAACGGTCGCGGCGCGCACGGACCAGGGAATAGACCGACCAGGCGAGCATTACGATCGCGGATGCGAGCGCCGCGGTGGCGATCAGTTGCGCATCCGTTCGTCTTGCCACCCAGATTGCGGCCGCCGCCCAGGCTATCACCAGTGGGTAGATTCCGTTGCGATAGCGATAGCCGATGCCCAGGCCGAGCAGCGTGGCGACCGCAATCATGGCCAGCGTCCATTCCAGCTGGATTGCATCGGTCCAGTCCATTGCCACCGCCCACAGCGAGATGTTGGCGATGAACGCCACCGACAGCCAGCCGAACCACAGGCTGGCCGGCAGCAGCGTCCATTTGCTCAGCTCATGCCGTGCGACCGAACTGGTTGCGCGGACGAACATGATGATGCTGGCAACCAGCATTGCGGCCAGGACCGCGACGCTGAGGGCGATGAACTCAAGCCGGAAAACCGCCACCCACGCCATCGCGAGCAGGTTGAGCAGAATCAAAGGCCTCGTCAGCAGGTCGTGCGCGTAAGTGTTGCGTTGCGACGCAAGCAGCAGATGGACGGCGTAGACCAGGGTCGCGAGATAGATCAGGCCCCAGATGGCAAATGCGTAGCCCGCCGGCGTGAACAGGCTGGCGTAGCTCCCGCTGATGCTTTCTATCGTCCCTTCGCCTATCGGCAGGCGCGGCGAAAGATAGTTGAATGCGATATTTGCAACAACGGCGGTCAGTGCGAGCCAGCGCCAGCGTCGCTCTGTGGATTCGAACAGCATGGAACATCCTTCCGGTGAGTTACCGGTTCGACGTGCGGGGTTCCCGGAGGTTCGCCAGCCGGCTTACCCGTCATGACCTCCCGGCCGGGTTGATCCAACGAGAACATGCTCAGCTTTTCACCTTCGTGCGCAGGATCAGCATCGCCAGTATCCCGGCCAGCAGGCCCCAGAACGCCGATCCGATGCCGAACAATGCCACACCTGAGGCTGTCACGAGAAAAGTGATCAATGCCGGTTCGCGGTCGCGCTCGTTTGTGAGCGCCGCTGCCAGACCGTTGCCTATGGTGCCGATCAAGGCCAATCCGGCGACTGCGAACACCAGTTCACGCGGAAAGGCGGCGAACAGGGCGCCGACCGTTGCGCCGAACAGGCCGATCAGGATGTAGAAAAAGCCCGCCGCGAGGGAGGCCACATAACGTCGGTCGGGATTCTCGTGGGCCTCCCGCCCCATGCAGATCGCCGCGGTGATGGCTGCGAGATTGAGGGCAAAGGCACCGAAGGGAGCGAGGACCAGGTTGGCGACTCCGGTCCAGCCGATCAGCGGCGAGATGGGAACCGAGTAACCGGATGCGCGGATCACCGCCACGCCCGGAACGTTCTGCGAAGCCATGGTCACCACGAACAGCGGCACAGCCACACCGATGAGAGCCGTCACGGAGAAATGAGGCGTGATCCACACGGGTTTCGCCAGATCCAGATGCACCGTCTCCCATTGCAGTAGTCCCTGCGTGCCCGCGATCACCACACCCAGGGCGAATGCAACGATGACCGCATAGCGCGGACGGAAACGGCGCATCGCCAGATAGACGCAGAACATGGCGAAGGCCAGCAGGAACTGTGATTTCATGGCGACGAACAGGTCCATGCCGAAGCGCAGCAGCACGCCGGCGAGCATGCCGGAGGCGATGGAAACCGGAATCCGGTTCATAGCCCGCTCGAACCACCCGGAGAACCCGGCCACGATGATCAGGACGGCCGACACCAGGAAAGCAAATGTCGCTTCGCCAAGCGAGACACCGGCAGCGCCTGTGATCAGCATCGCCGCACCCGGCGTCGACCAGGCGGTGACTACCGGAATCCTGTAGCGCAGCGACAGGCCGATGCAAGTCACGCCCATCCCCAGTCCGAGCGCCCACATCCAGGAAGCGATTTCCGCCGGACCGGCGCCTACCGCGTTCGCCGCCTGAAAGACGATGACCGCGGAACTGGTGAAGCCAACCAGTACCGTGACGAAGCCTGCAACGACTGCGGAAAGCGAAAAATCCCTGGCCAGTGACATCGGCGGTCAACCGTTGTTTTTATGTTGTCCGGCTATTATGCGGAACATGCCGGATAGAGAACAGCCCGCAGATTGGCTGAAGATCTGCCGAAATCAGCGACGGTAAGTGACATTCAACCTGCCATCCGTTTGGCTCTTGTACTTCTCCGTGCTCTAAAAGGGTACTCCACGCTTCGCGAGGGTATCCGTGCCCTCCGTGGTTCAAGACCTGGACCAGCCCTAGGCTTCGCCGATGTCCTCGTCCCAGACATCGGGATGCGCCTTGATGAAAGAGTTGAGTAGGTCCACACATTCCTGCGAGTCGAGGTCGATGACTTCCACGCCGCGCTCGCGTAGCCAGTCCATCCCACCCTGGAATGTCCGCGACTCGCCGACGATCACCTTGCCGATCTGGAACTGCACGACGAGGCCGCTGCAGTACCAGCAGGGCGCCAGGGTCGTGACCATGATCGTTTCCTGGTAGCGGCGCTGGCGGCCCGCCTTGCGGAAAGCGTCGGTCTCGCCGTGCACCGACGGATCGTTCTCCTGCACACGGCGATTATGGCCCCGACCGAGCAGCTTCCCGCCCTGGTCGAAGAGCGCCGCACCGATCGGGATGCCGCCTTCAGACAGGCCGAGCCGCGCTTCCTCTATAGCAATCTCGAGCATTGCGCGGTCGTCGGGTTTCTCCTTCATGCGTTTTCTCGCCCGGGAAAGTCGATGCAGTGAACAGATCCGAACCGCTTGGCCAGATATTCCGGGAATCCCGGTGAGGCGCCCATAAGCCGCAAGGCAACCCGGGGGGGGGACACGCGGCGGCCTTCGAACCGCCGCGGTGCCAACCTTGCACGCCCGGGCCGACTGAAGTTCACCGCCTTCAAATCAAGCGATGCACGCTTTGTGCAGTTTTATTCAGCCAGAGGATCGAAGGCGGGGTCGATGCGCACTGCCCGCTCGCGCATCCGCTGAAGTATCCGCAGGCTGAAGCCATCGTCCGGCGTGCTGTTGCCCCGCAGGGAATCTCCAATGAGGCCATAGATCGTAAAGCGGTCCCGCGATCCGGGGTCGGACACAACATCCTTGAGCACCGGCGCCAGTTCTGCAGATGCGAACTGTCCGTCTAGCAACTCGGATACCTTGAGGGACATGGCTACCACCTCCTTGAACGCTGCGAACCGAGTACCGGCTCCAGGCGTTTCGCAATGAACTCGCGTGCGCGGAAGATGCGCGTACGCACTGTGCCCAGCGGAATCTCCAGCATCCGGGCAATCTCCGCGTAAGACTTTCCTTCGACTTCGTAGAGCATGAGTGCCGCGGCAAGGTCCGGTTGCAGGCGTGCCAGTGCACGCTGAACGGCATCGGCAATCTGACCGGCCATGACATTGCGCTCGGGATCGTCTCCGTCCGAAACGCCCGGCTCGAAGGCATCGATCCGCTCCTCGGGCGCGCTGTCGCCCAACAACACCATCGGCTCCCGTTTGACGGCGGTAATCGCGACATTGGTCGCGATGCGATAAAGCCAACTGTAGAACGCACTGTCGCCGCGGAAGGCGGAGAGTCCGCGGTAAGCGCGGATGAATGTGTCCTGCACCAGATCCTCGACATCGACTGCCCGGCGCACGTAACGCGCGACATGGCGCGCGATGCGCCGCTGGTACTTGACGACGAGCGCCTCGAATGCCCTCGTATCGCCGGACTGGGCCAGGCGCACGAGGTCGACATCAGGATCCGCAGATTCCATAGCACGCCAAGCTTACGCAGCGCCAAGGCTCTCTGCAATCGCACACCGCTTCAAATCCACCATCTCGAACCCGAGGGACCGGCGAATGACTTCGCAAACGCCGCCCGGTTCAGTGAATGTTTCGTGGTTTTGCGCTAAAAAACCAGAACCCCCCACGGGTGTTCCAGTCGTAAGGGGGCGTGATGCATAGGGCAAGCATTCCGCCATTCCAGAAACTCACAATCGTCATCAAAGGAGAAGGAAAAATGAAACAGTTGTCCAGATTTGTAGCGGGAGCAGTGCTGGCGGTCGCGTCGTCGGTAGCATTCGCTGCCGATATCGTCGATACGGCGATCTCGGCCGGGCAGTTCAAGACACTGGTGAAGGCAGTCCAGGAAGCCGGCCTGGTCGATACCTTGAAAGGCGAGGGCCCTTTCACGGTGTTCGCGCCCACCGACGAAGCTTTCGCGAAGCTGCCGCCGGGCACCGTGGAAGCGCTGCTCAAGGACAAGGAAAAACTCGCCCAGATCCTCACCTACCATGTCGTGGCCGGAAAAGTGAAAGCGGCCGACGTCAAGCCGGGTGACGTCAAGACCGTGCAGGGCCAGTCACTGAAAGTTCGCGTCCAGGGCGGCGCAGTGATGGTGAACAACGCCAAAGTCACCAAGACGGACATCATGGCGTCCAACGGCGTGATCCACGTCATCGACACCGTGGTCCTTCCGAACTAATCACGGCACCGGCGGTACGCGCCCCGCGTCTTCCCCGTCGCGCGGGTGCGGGAGCAATGAGGTCGGGTCCGGATGGTTGCATGAACAATGCGCTCTGCGGGCCCGGCCCCATTCTTCTGTGCCCCTTCCTGCTTTTCCGCTCCACCACACGTCGCTAGTCACCAGTCACTCATGACCTCCGGCGAAGCCGGGTTTCACCGCTGTCAAGCGACCTTCGCCACCTGCATCTCGGAAGGCTCGCGATTGAGCACGTTGCGGATGTGCATGAGCTCCTCGACCTGCTTGCCGAGCTGCAGTTGCTGCTGTTCGAGCTGGCGAACCCGCTCCTGCAGCGTATTGATGTCGCCTGCGATCTTGCGCAGGCCCTCCACTTTGCGTTCCAGCAGTTTCTGGTGCTCTTTCAGTTGCACGGAAAGCGGCGTCAGCGCCGACTTTAACCAGGAATCCAGCTCAGCTCGCAGCTCGCCGAACAGGCCACGCGCATTCGACACCAGGCCGTTGTAGAAACGCCGCACCAGGAAGTGCTTCTCGGTCATGACGTTGACCGGATCCTTGCAGAAACGCTCGGTATTCTGCTGCAGGGAGTGCATGCGCAGGATGTGGCGCTCCAGATTCAACGCGGGGGGAACCATTTTCTTGAAGCCGTAGAGCTTGTGGAATTCCGTGTAGACGCCGTCCACGTAAGTGCGGGTCTCGCCAGCGAAGCTGAGAATCTTGTCGGCCTGCCGGGAGAAAGTGTCGAACAGCGCCTGCATGCTGCGCATCAGGCCGGCCGTGGTCCAGCTGCCTTCGATGGCCTGCAGGCTCTTGTTCATCATCACGTCGAGCCGGTCCTCCGAAAGCGTATCGAGCAGAACGTTGCCCTGCTTGAGTACGGTGCCGTACGAATGCTTGAAGGTGCCCATGTGCTTGAGGTAGTTCGCCTTGTCCTGCTCCAGCCGCGCCAGCAGCAGTTTGGCCAGGTCGCGGTTCTTGCCGGAGAGCTTGGACATTTCCTGCAGCTCACTGCGGTTGCCGATAAGTGCTGCCGTCGCGGTATGCAGCGAGGTCTCGACCATTCCACCGATCTCGCGCGAAACCGCGGCGCGCAGAATCTGCTGCTTCGACGGAATGACTTCTTCCGCCAGCAGGCGTTCCAGATCCAGGATGTGGCTCTTCGCCAGCAGCGCGGCGTCACCCTTTATGCGCGCGATGAGGCCCTTCTGCGCCGACAGCGCGATCACGTGGTCGCGCGGCAGGTCCAGGATCTTCGCGGTCTCGTCCACCTGGCGCTCAACCCCGATGCGGATCTGCTCGTCGGTCTTGAGGTCGTCCCACATCAGGTCGATCTTGTTGAGCACCGCAATGCGCCGGGTGACGTAGCTCTGCACGTATTTCTGCCAGACGTCCAGATCGGACTTGGTAACGCCGGTATCCATGGCCAGCAGGAAGAGCACGGCATGCGCGCTCGGGATCATGGAGAGGGTGAGCTCGGGCTCGGTGCCCAAGGCGTTCAGGCCGGGCGTGTCCAGGATGACCAGGCCTTTCTTGAGCAGCGGATGCGGGTAGTTGACCATCGCATGGCGCCAGCAGGGGATGTCCACCTTGCCACCCAATCGCAGAACCACGGTGGTGGTGACGAAATCCGATTCGTCGAGCAGACCCAGCGCGCCCGCCTCTTCCACGGTGACTGATTTCACTTCAGCCAGGCTGGACATCGCCTTGGCCATCTCTTCCTGCGAACTCAGGTTGAGGCGGATCTTCACCCACTCGACGGGCTTGTGCTTAAGCGCGGCGATACTTTCGTCACCGCGACGCGATTCGATCGGCAGCAGCTTGATGTAGGGCTCTTCGGCGCCGTCGTAGAAAATCTCCGTCGGGCACATGGTTGTGCGTCCGACATCCGAGGGCAGCAGGCGCTGCTTGAAATCGGAAAAAAACATTGCGTTGATGAGCTCGGTCTTGCCGCGCGAGAACTCGGCAAGGAAGGCAAGAATCATGCGATCGTTGCGCAGGCTCTCGGCCAGGTCGTAAATGCGAAGGCTGCGCTGAATGTCGGCGTGGCCGTGGCTTTCGAGCCAATTCTGATAAGACTCGATGCACTGGCGCAACTCGTCGCGCCATTCCTGGTACTGGGTGACCTGGGCTTCGAGATTGCTGATCATGATTGCGGAAGCAGCCTCACGCTGGCAAGTAGCGCTGTGCCCGGATGGGAAATTTCGATGATTTTGTTGCGTCCGTGACTGCCACGCTGAATCATAACCCGGCCACTTGGCAGTTCAAACTTTTTCTTAAGAAAATCAATGAGCAACGCATTGGCCTTGTCATCGAACGGCGGAGCAGCGACACGAATCCTGAGGCAGCCGTCATGGAAGCCGGAGATCTCTGTATGGCTGGCGTTGGGTTGGACCCGGATGTTCAGGATCAGCAGGTCGCGGTCGGCCTCAAAGCGGTACCAGGACCCGGGCATGCGGAAACGCTCAGAGCATACGGCTGATGGATTGTTCGATCGCCTCGACCGGCCACATCAGGAGCACCTGGCAAATCACCAGCACGAACAGGGGCGACAGGTCCACGTTTCCGATGGGCGAGATGCGTCGCTGGAAAATGCCCAGGAACGGCCGTGTCAGGCTGTTCAGGATGGGCGTCGCCGGGTTGTAGCGGCCGATCAGCGACAGGATGGCCTGCGCGATGACGGCAACCATGAGGATGTACAGGAACAGTTTCAGGAGATTCAACGCGGCCAGCAGGCAGATGCCGATGACGGCGCTACCGACACCGGGACCGATCTGATAGCCCTTGAGCCCCAACACCAGCGCCACCAACACCAGTTCCGTCATCCAGGCCAACAGCAGCGTGGACATGTCGTAACCCCACAGCCCGGGAATCACCCGCCGCGCCGGACGCACGATGAAGTCCGTCAGCGACCCGAGGAAATGGGACAGTGGATTGCGCGCCGGCGCCCGCACCGCCTGCAGGTAGAAACGCAGCAGCAGGGCCAGCGCGAACAAGCCGAGGAAAGTTTCGAGGAGAAAGATCAGGGCCTGGTTCATTGAGCCTTAAATGCCGTGAAAACGACGAAGGGAGTTTCAGTGGAGACATAACCTTCAGGTTATGTCGGAACTACTGTCTTGAATAACGTGAATGCGTGAATATCGATTCAAAGCCTTCGGAGCTATTACGGCATTTACGACATTCACGATATTCACGGCCCTTACGTCAGTCTTTCCCGAACTCGTCGCCGAGTTCCTTCGAGCGCCGGGCCGCTGCGTGAACTGCCTCGACGATGCGGCGTTTGACTTCGCCGGCTTCCATGTTCGTGAGCGCGGCCTCCGTGGTGCCGGCCCTGGAAGTCACGCGAGCGCGCAAGGCCTCAATCGGCTCGGTGCTTTCTGCCGCGAGCTTTGCCGCACCGGTAAACGTTTCCAGCGCCAGACTGCGGGCCTGTTCCGGCGAAAAACCCAGTTCACCGGCCGCCTGCTGCAACGCCTCG
>Ga0163144_10001975_pt1 | contig 47961 bp, 43 predicted proteins | sample OliLak19BULKMAT1_FD_123175 | JGI IMG/M metagenome (GOLD analysis project Ga0163144, IMG submission 123175) | Freshwater microbial mat bacterial communities from Lake Vanda, McMurdo Dry Valleys, Antarctica - Oligotrophic Lake LV.19.BULKMAT1 | ecosystem: Environmental > Aquatic > Freshwater >... | reverse complement strand
CCCGCGCCCACCGGCAGGTCGGAAATCGCCAAATAATCGAATCCCCCCGGGGTCCGCAGCTCGAACTCCGGCAACGCTGCGATAATGCCCAGCGGATAATTCGCCCAGCTCGACGCTCCGGAAAGCCGCTCGGGCGGAGCGACCGGAATCGTGATGGGCCCCGCCCGCTGATCGCTCGCAAAGCACCGCTGATTATCCTCACGTCGCGCCAGCGCCACCCACACGCCCCGGTCAATCGCCGCGCCGAGCACGATACCGCCATTATAATCGGTGTGATTCCCGATGAACTCGATCCGGCCCGGAGCGCGGGCGATGAACTCGGGAGCCCGGCCAAACGCGGCTAGGAATTTTTCGGTAAGCGCGGACTTCATGCAATAAAACGGACAACGAGAAGCCCCTCGCGAGCACCGGGAAAATCAAACCTCCGGGAGCAAGAGAAGGTTAATCAAGAAAGCCCACGCAACTCCGCCCCAGGTTTGAAGCGAATGGTCTTAACCGCGCGGATTTTCATGGGCTGCTTGGTGTGCGGATTGAAGCCGTTGCGCGCCGGCCGAACTGCGAGCGCAAACGTGCCAAAGCCCACGAGCGAAACTTCCTTGTCCCGGCGCAATCCGCGTTTCACCGCCGCCAGCACCGCCTCGGTCATGCGCCCAGCCGCCGCCTTTGACGTGCCGTTCGCCAGGATTTTCTGCACTTCATCAACCAGCGCGGCCTTGTTCATCGGGGTAATTGGGAACAAAGAAACGCAAGCGCCGAGGGTCAAACCCCAATTCGCCTCAGCCGCTCCCGAGGCGAAGAATTCCGTAGCGTTACGGTTCAGCCAGTGGTGGACTGGGAACCACGGACGGGGGCGGAGCGGATGGCGCAAATCGCGCCGGCACTTCTCCCGCGCGCCCTTTCACCAAAACCTCCAAAAGCCCTTTCAGGGCGGCCTCGCGCGAGAGGCCACGCTCCGCGACCAACTGGTCGGCGCGCTTCAATAACTGCGCGGCCATAATCGACGCCTGGGCCGGCGCCGCCCCGAGTTGCTGGCAGAGCTGCGTGAGTTGTTCGAGTTCAGTCATCGTGGATCCAGGATCGTGACCGTGGGTAGCGCCTGAGGACTCAACGCCAACTCGGATTGTCCGGCGAGATTGATCAGCGACACCATCGCCAACCCGACATATTCATCCGTTCCGTCCGCGACCACCGAACGAAGCTCCCCGACTTTCCGCTCGCCCCCATAGAGGGCGGCGCCAGGCATCGGCCGTGGACCTTTCCCGCGGATGCGAAGCAAGCGACGACGAACCTGTCCCATCGACTTGAGCCGGGCCATTACTTCCTGTCCCAAATAACAGCCTTTGGTGAACGAAATCGCTTCATCCTCCAAACCGGCTTCATTCGGCAAATCATTCGGACCAATATCCGCCGGCACCGCAGGGATTCCCGCCGAAATCCGAATCGTCTCCACCGCGTCCAAGTCCAGCTCGGGCAAATCCTGTAACGCGCGCCTCACTTCGCCCTCAACGTCACCCCGAAAAACCCATTCCACATTCGCCGGCTGGCTCCGTCGTCCCGGAAAGATAAACTCCGCGCCTCCGCTTCGCCCGAAACGCTCCAAGGGAACGGATCCGAAGATGCTAACGGCACCCCAATCCGACGTCTGGTCTTCCACCGTAACGTCATCCGCGATGATGAAGCTCTCCAATCGCTCGCGCAGCACAGCGGCTGGCGTCGTGTAGCTTCCAATCCAAAACTCTTCCGGCTCCGCGCCCGCCAGCACAAATCCGTCACCCAAGACCTTCCCTTTCAACGTCAGCCACAGGCCATAAACAGCCCCGTTGGCCACCTGACGCAGGTCGTTCGTGAACTGCCCTTGAAGGAAGCTCAACGCGTCCGAACCGGTGATCCGGAGCCAAGCCGCCGGCTTCCAAACGAAAAAAGCCGGCGAAGTAGAAACGGTGATAGGGTTCAAGAAGCCTTTGTTGAATGACTTGAAAAAAAAGTGATAGAATTTGAAACCCTGTGATTGACTAAAGGGTATCAAAGTGGCTTTGTCTGCCACATCAAGTTTAACACTTCTCCCGCTTAGCGGGAGTTTTGGGGTAACTAAGAAAGCAAAGGCCGGCCGCTTAGGGGTAAGCGGCCGGCCAATCTTTTTTACCGGGGTTCGCGAAGCGACCAAACCGGCAGCCAACGAATCATTCCGGTCTGTCCTGCGTGGCGGACGCTCGGCCAATGACCGGCCCATGAGCTCGCAAACGGAATTCGCCCGCATCCGCGCCCTCGTTGGTCGGGTTCACGATCCACAAAAGCTGTGCGCACTGTCCCTGGAGCCCGCGCGCGAGTGCGAGCTTGCCCCATCCCAGGGCCCGGCGCCACTCTGATCCTCCATGCAGAAAACGTCCGACATCAACGTCGTCGAAACGCGCGCCCTGCCGTCCCCTGCCGCCCTCCTCGCGGAGCTGCCCAAGACGGACGCACAAGCGGAATTCGTCACTCGCACGCGGCGCGAAATCCACCGGCTAATTTTCACGGATGAGAAGCGTTTCCTTCTCATCGTCGGCCCGTGCTCGATTCACGATCTCAAAGCCGGCCGCGACTACGCCCAAAAACTCGCCCAGCTGGCCCGCGAGGTTTCCGACCGCATCATGATCGTGATGCGGATCTATTTTGAAAAACCGCGCACCACCGTCGGCTGGAAGGGCCTGATCATGGATCCGAACCTCGATGGCTCACACGACATCGCCACGGGCCTCCGCACCGCCCGCACGTTCTTACGCGAGGTGCTCGACTTGGGACTTCCCACCGCGACCGAGTTGCTCGACCCGATCACTCCGCAATACATTGCCGACCTGATCTGCTGGTCCGCCATTGGCGCGCGCACCGCCGAATCCCAAACGCACCGCCAGATGGCGAGCGGTCTCTCCATGCCACTCGGTTTCAAGAACGGCACCGACGGCTCCATCGCCACCGGCATCAACGCGATCAAGGCCGCCGCCCATCCTCAAACGTTTCTCGGCATCAACCTCGACGGAGCCGCCTCCGCCATCGTCACCCGCGGCAATCCTAACTGCCACATCGTCCTCCGCGGCGGCACCGCCGGGCCGAATTACTCCCCCGCCCACATCGCGAAGACCGAAGAACTGCTGGCGAAGGCCGGCCTGCCCAAAGCGATTCTGGTCGATTGCTCCCACGACAACTCCGCCAAACAGCCAGCGCGCCAACCCGAGGTCGTGCGCGAACTGCTCCAGCAAGTTGCCGCCGGCAATACCTCCATCATGGGCGCGATGGTCGAAAGCAATCTCGAGGCCGGAAGCCAGCCGTTCCCACAGCTCAAAGAGAATCTCCGCTACGGTGTCTCAATCACCGACGGCTGTATCGATTGGGCCACCACCGAGGCTTTGATCCGCGAAGTCCACGCCGCCCTCGCACCGCGGTTCGCCCCGACGACACCCATTCCGGCTCAGTAAACACCAGGGTGCCCGCTTCTCACACCGCGATTCAAGGACGCCTCGAACCGCTCCCGCTTCACTCGCGCTCTCCCGTGTAGCCCGTTGTCTGGGCTTCCCTAATATTCCCATCTCTCCCGCATTTCTTCCGTGTCTTCCGGGCGTCCCGTGGACTAAAAATTCCCTTCCTATGAAAACCCCCATTCGCGTCGCTGTTACCGGAGCTGCCGGTCAGATTGGTTATTCGCTCCTCTTCCGCATCGCGTCCGGCGCGATGTTCGGCGCCGACCAGCCGGTGATTCTCCAACTCATCGAGGCTCCGATCGAAAAGGCGATGAAGGCACTCGAAGGCGTCGCCATGGAACTCGACGATTGCGCGTTCCCTCTGCTCAAGGGCGCGGTGCTGACGGACGACGCCAAGGTCGGATTCAGGGACGCAAACTGGTGCTTGCTGATCGGCGCCAAGCCGCGCGGTCCCGGCATGGAACGCGCCGACCTGCTCAAGGACAACGGCCGCATTTTCATCTCCCAAGGTCAGATCATCGACGCTGTCGCCGCCGATGATGCGCGCGTCGCCGTGGTCGGTAATCCCGCGAACACGAACTGCATGATCGCCGCGTCCCAAGCGAAGCGGCTCACCCCCGATCGCTTCACCGCGATGGTACGCCTGGACCAAAACCGCGCCCAGACTCAGCTTGCCAGGAAGGCCGGCGTGGATCTCACCACCGTCCGCAACATCTTTATCTACGGAAACCACAGTCCGACGATGTTCCCGGCCTTTGGTCACGCGACGATCGACGGCAAGCCCGCCGCCGAGGTGATCAACGACCAAGCCTGGCTCCAGGGCCCGTTCTGCGAAATCGTCGGCAAGCGCGGCGCCGCCATCATCGCCGCCCGCGGAGCGTCCTCCGCGGCTTCCGCCGCCAACGCCCTCACCGATCACGTCCGCAGCCTGGTCACGGTCGGTGCCGTCCACTCCATCGCCGTGAAGTCGAACGGCGCGTACGGTTTCGACGAGAACGTCTGGGCCGGCATGCCCGTGCGCACGACGGCTCCCGGCGCCTACGAAGCGATCACGACTTATGCCATGGACGACTTCGCGAAGTCGAAGATCGCCGCGACGAACAAGGAGCTCGTGGAAGAGCGCGCGTTCGTGGCCGAGATGATCGGCGCAAAGTAAGGCTCCCCGCACCGTAGAGCCTGCGCTTGCGCATGGCTCGTCTTTCGCGTCCGGAAGCACCTCCCCACGTCGGGAGATCTAAGAATTAGATCTCCCCAGACAGGGCCCTCCCCGTCACCCGATCAGCCCGGCCAGCGCCTTGCTGATCTGAAACGCTTCCCGCACGGCGAGAAAGGCGTCGAGCAACTCCGCCGGTGCTCCGTTGCGCGGAAACACCATTTCCAACGTCGCTCCGGTACAGCGTACGCTGGCGTCCACGTTTTCCACGCTGATCGTGCAGTCGCTATAATCGGACGGATACCGCACCGAGAGTCCACCCTCCCCGTCCAGCGCTTCGATCGCATCGATCACCGCCTCCACCTGTGCGCCCCGTTTCAATTCGAAAACGATCTCCGCAAACCCGCGGGCAAACACCCGCGCGAACCCGTCGCGGCGCGCCACTTCGAAATCCCGCAGCTCCCGCATCGTCGTCGTGACCACATATCGTGCCGGATCCGCGTCCTCGAGCGTGTAGCCAATCTCCACGCTGAAATCTTTCGCCACGAGCGTCGCCAGCGGTGCGGTGAGCGTGAGCGAAATGTCCTTTCGCTTGTAGCCCAGAGCCGTGCGCGCTTCCTGAAAGAGCCGCTCGGCTTCCTCCGCGAGTTCCGTCGCACACAAACGGCCGAGGAACGCATGGGTGGTCGCATTCACCGCGTCGGGAACGGAGTGGTGGCCTTTCTTAAAACCACCCAAGGTCTTCACGGCCCCGCCCGAGCGTCCCACAAAGGACATGCTCGCAATCACGCTGGAGGGAATGGGGCCGGCCATGGAAGGAGCCAGCAAACCTCCCCTCGCCGCTCCCGCCAGCACGAAATCAACGATCACGCGGTCCGCCGGCCACTCCGCTTGATCAAGGCAATCACCCCGATGATCGCCAGCACCGGCACCCACACCGGCGACAGCACCGCCAGCAGCACAGCCGAAGCAAGACAGAGCGCCCCGAGAACCGACACCCCGATCGCACCCAACGCGACCACCGCCACACCGGGCAGGAAACCCAGTGCGAGCATCGCCGGAAGCAGCTTCACCGCGATAATCGCGACGAGAATCAGCAAGACCACTTTCAGAAAACTGTTCATCCCGAATTAACCCGCCACCGGAAGAAAAGTTGCAGACAGATTAAAAGTGTTGCCCACGGTCCACCCGGACACGACCCCCATCAGGACCCAGGGACGCATCGGGGCGCTCTCGCGAAGCGCGCTAAAGCATTCACCAAAGTGTTCTTCGATCGGAAAATGCTCACATCCGGGCGGCGGACGCACCGACCCGGAAAGTACGGTTCCATCCTTGCCTACGTCAGGTAATCCCCGGTTCCCTCATGCGCTTGGAAACACGTCGCCCGATTGCCGTCGTCTGTGCCCTGATTATGGATACGGAAGGCCGCGTCCTGCTGGCCCAGCGACCGGCCCACAAGCACCTCGGACTAAAATGGGAGTTTCCCGGCGGCAAGGTCGAGATGACCGAGTCGCCCGAGTCGGCCCTGATCCGCGAAATCCGCGAGGAGCTCGCTTGCGAGATTAAGATCTCACGCGCGCTGCCTCCCTATCGCCATGATTACACCACGGTGGTGATCGAGATGTTTCCCTTCCTCTGCACGCTGGCCCCCGGCAGCGCGCCGCCCCATCCGCATGAACACATCGCACTGGCTTGGGTCGCGACGACGGACGTCGCGAGCTACGACCTCGCGCCCGCGGACCTGCCACTGATTTCACAACTAGAGTCCTGAACTGACGAAACGTGTTGTGCGCAGGTCAAGTTTTCCAAACCTAAGATTTTTAACCGCTGATTACGCCGATCTCGCGGTTAAGGCCGAGAATACCTCCAGCCATCCGCTCCATCCGCGAAATCCGCGGTTGATCGATGTTTGAACTGCAATGGTCCAAGGCTACGCCTCGCTCGGATAAATCAAACGCGGTGGTCCGGACTTCCGTTCTTCCGCGGCCTCCGGCTGTTCCGTAGCTCGTCCTCGTTTCCACGCTATCCGTTCCTCCTCTCGCTCGACACCTCGCGGCACCGCGGTTTACTGTTGCCGGATGGCGTCCTCGTCACTCCCGCTCAACACCGTTTCGCGTCTGCCCGCTCCCGCGGACAACGTGGCCATCGCCACCCGCCGAATCGAGGCCGGCACCGTGCTCGCGTTGGCCGATGGGCCTCGCACCCTCCAGCACACGGTCCTCGAGGGCCATCGCTTCGCCGTGCAGCCCATCGCAGCCGGGGAATTTCTCCTTTCCTGGGGACTCCCCTTCGGTCGGGCAACCACCGCGATCGCACCCGGTGATTACGTCTGTAATCAGTCGATGCTCGCCGCGCTGGCCCAACGTCAGGTGAGCGGCGCACAGTTTCCCGCCGAGTCGAATTTCGTCGATCACCTGGATGAATTCCAACTCGACGAGACCACCTTTCAACCGGGCCCGGCCGTCGAACGCATCCAGCCCCCGCGCACGTTTCTCGGCTACCGCCGTTCCGGCAAGCGCGGCGTTGGCACGCGCAACACCATCATCATCCTTGGCACGACCTCGCGCACCGCGAGTTTTGTTCGCCAGCTCGCCGCGCGGCTGCAACCGCTCGCCCGCGTGCATCCCACGATCGATGGGATCGTCGCGATCGCGCACACTGAAGGCGGCGGCACGAGTGAACCCAATAACACGCTCGAAATTCAACGCGCCCTGGGCGGATTCATGGTCCATCCCAATGTCGGCGCCGTGCTCGCCGTCGACTACGGGGTCGAGCCTGTAACCAATTTTCGGTTACACGCGTTCATGCAGGAACGGCAGTATCCGCTGGCGGATGTGCCGCATCACTTTCTCACGTTGAGCGACGGTCTCGCCGCCGGACTGGCCGAGGGCGAGCGCATCGTCCGGCAGTGGCTGCCGCAGGTCGCCGCGGAACGCCGCACGCCCGAGCCGCTCACCCAGCTGCGAATCGCGCTGCAGTGCGGCGGATCCGATGCGTTTTCCGGCGTATCCGGAAATCCCCTCGCCGGCTCAATCGTCCACGAAGTCATTCGCCACGGCGGCACCGGCGTCCTCACCGAAACCGACGAGGCCATGGGTGCCGAATCCTATCTGCTGCGCAACGCGCGCGACCTGCCAACTGCCCGCGCGTTCATGCACACGATCGAGGCGTTTCGGGAAAAACTCACCTGGCACGGCTTGACGCCCGAGAGCAATCCGTCCGCCGGAAACAAGTTTCGCGGCCTCTATAACATCGCCCTCAAATCGCTCGGCGCGGTGCACAAAAAAGATCCGCGCACGCGACTCGATACCGTGATCGAGTACGCCCAGCCCCTGCGCGATCTCACCGACCCTGGTTTCACGTTTATGAACGGCCCGGGCAACGACCTCGAGGGCATCGCCGGCCAAGTGGGCGCGGGCTGCAACCTGATCATCTTCGTCACGGGCAATGGCTCGATCACGAACTTCCCGTTCGTGCCGACCCTCAAGATCACGACGACCACGCGGCGGCATCAGTTGTTGATCCACGAAATGGACATCAACGCCGGCCGGTACCTCGACGGCGAGACCATGGAATCGCTCACGGCGGAAGCCTTGGATGTCGTGGTCGCGACCGCCTCGGGCGAGAAGAGCAAGGGCGAGCGCGCCGGTCATTCGCAGGTCTCGCTCTGGCGCAACTGGGAGCAAACCGACACCTCGCAACTCGCGGCGCTGCGCGCCCGCATCGCGCCTGATGGACAGCCCTTGGCCGTGATTTCCGCCGGCAGTAACTCAGACGCACGCGCGAGCCACCCGGAGCAGCCGGCCAGCGAGGTGATCTTTCCCGCGTTCCGCACCGCCGATGGACGACACGCGACGGAACGCGTGGCGCTTATCTTACCGACCAGCATGTGCTCGACGCAGATCGCGCGGCTGGCGGCGGAGCGGTTGAACGCGAAGCAAGTTGGACGCGAGCAGGGCATCTCACGTTTCGTGGCGCTGACGCACAGCGAAGGCTGCGGCTTCGGCGGCGAAACGATGTATCACCTGCTTCATCGCACGTATCGCGGTTATGTGACGCACCCGAATATCGCGGCGGCGTTGTTCCTGGAACACGGCTGCGAAAAGATTCCCAACGACGTCATGCGCTGGCATCTCGAAGCCGCCGGCGTTCCGCTCGATCGCTACGGCTGGGCAAGTGTGCAGCTCGACGGCGGCATCGAGAAGGCGATTGGCAACATCGGCCAGTGGTTCAACCAAGCCGTGGCCAAGCTCGCTCCCGCCGAACCCGTCGAGGCCACGCTGGGGGCCTTGTCGGTGGGTTTCGTCACCGCCGAAACCATCACGGATGCCACTGCGCAAACCCTGACACAACTCATCGGCCGCGTGCTGGCCCAAGGCGGCTCGGCCCTCCTCGTTGAAAGCGATCCGCTGCTCGCCCACCCGAGCTTTCGCCACGCGTTGCTCGGCGACCGGGCGCCGCACGCGACGCTCGCCTATGGACAACCGCTCGTGCACCCGGGGTTGCACATCGTGGCGAGTGAAACGGAGCACTGGGTCGAGAACCTGACCGGCCTCGGCGGCTGCGGTGCCCACCTCGCGGTGACGGTGGTCGGGCCGCATGCGCAACAAGGTCATCCGCTGTTACCCGTAATCCAAGCCGCAGAACCGTCGCGTCGGGGGATGTTGCCGGCGGACGACATCGATCTGTTCCTCAGCGGTGTGCCGGCGGACGATACCACGATGCTGATTGAATGGGTCGCCGCCGTCGCCCAGCACCAGCGAACCCCGGTGGCGAACGCGCAAGGCTTCGTGGACTTCCAGCTCACCCGCGGTCTCCTCGGCCTCACGACCTAACGTAGGCGAGGAGCGATCCATCAAGCACCGGACCGACGAGTCCAAGCGCCGATGTGCCTCGGTTCTTCTCCTCTTCGCTACCCACTATTCGTTCCGCCCTCGCGTTCCGGCGATCATCGACCCACAACTCCTTCGCGACGTCTCCCTCGCAACGAGGCTCCTACGTTTGTGCGACGAAGGCTTCGAGTGCTTCCCGGGTGATCGCATGGCGCGCGCCGCAGCGCGGACAACGGATTTCGATCTTGGGGTCGCCCGCGAACAAGCCCTCGGGATCCAGCTTCATGGTGGGCGCCAACACCTCCATCATGCGCTCGTGGTTGCAGCCACAGTGCCAGCGATAGATGCGCCGCTCCATGAGCGTGAGCGTCTCCTCCTGTTCGAGGTTCCGCACCTGCTCTGAGGTCAATCCTTTGAACCACGCCAAGTCGCAGTCGGGATGCTCGGTTAAAAGCGCGAAGTCTTCCTCGCCCAGCTGAAAGTATCGCGCCCCGCGCTGCTCGCTCTGCGCGTAGAAACGCTCCGCCCCGGCAATCGCATCGGAACCCTCAAAGGTCACGGCACTCCGCCGCTTCGGCTGCGTGCCGCGCACCACATCCGCAAAAAAAAGATTCTCCGGACCCTCCTTCACGTTCTCATCGAAGACGCGGCCCGTGACCGCCCCGGTACCATTGTCACCGGTGAGAAAGATATTCACCAGCGGCTGCTGGAAATTGATCGTCCACGCCATGAGCTCGTTCCACGGCCGGGACGCACTGTGCAAGGTGAAGGCGACGAGCGCCCGCTTGAACATCGCGTCATGCTCGGGAGCGACTTTCATCTGGTTCGCACTGAGGTGCAGATAGTAATCGACAAAAAGTTCCCCGAACTCGGCCCGCGCCAACAGCGCATTGCGATTGCGCACATAGTAGGTGCGCACTTCCAAACCGGCGTCGGCTGTATTGGGCGGAGTCGTCTCAGGCATCATTTACCCTCTTCCGGAATCGGGAGTTGTCCACCGGCGCAACGGATTTCCGCGTGGATGCGCTACGTCCGGCTCCGCCGACGCTGCGCCATTCCCCGCGCTCCACGAGCCCATCAAATCGTGTTTTCCGGGGGCGGCAGCGCGGAGTCAGCCATGATCACGGGAAACGGGTTGACGCCCGCCGCACGATTGAAGGCGCGCGTCCCGGCGAGCGCGATGATCTCCAACCAAGCCGCGCGCTGATCAGGCGACGCTCCGAGATCGACCGGAGCGCGCTTCAAGCGGAGTGCGCTCCCGAGCTCACTCGTTTCGCGCACCAACAAACCCCAGCCCGCCGGTACCTCCGCCTCGGCAAAGATTCCGTCCTCCACCACCAGATACAGAAAATCGGCACAGCGATAACGAAACATCTTCGAAAATTTTGTACCGCGAAGCACGCGGCGCTGGAGGGTCTCCAACTCGTCCAAGATTCCTCGATACGTGCGATGTTCCAGACCCGGGAAGCCCCAGGAATCGTACTCCGGCCACAATGCCTCGCCGCGCCGCAGATCGGGGCGGTGGACGGCCAGCAAAGTTTCGAGAACTCGACGGCGCTCGGTGAGTTCGAGCAACCGGGCGCGGGTCGCGGCCTCGGCATGCGCGTCCTTCAGCAAGTCCGCGCGCGACTGTTTGCACTCAAATACCACCGTCCGGGCCTGCGGGCCGCGGCCCATGGCGGCGACATCCGCGCGGTAACTACTCTTCGGCACCCGAACCTCGAGACCACAAATGACAAAGCCGTTGGTCTGTGCCCATGCGAGCGCGAGGGTTTTCAGCCGGGTGTGATTCTCGGTTTCTCCGCGCGTCATGGCGTATTCCCTTCAACGAGGCACGGAACCAATGATGGACGGCGCAAGGGCGGCTCGAGAAGTCGTCATCGACGCCAGAGCCACAGGAGCAAGGTGAGGATGAGGCTCACCACAATGCTCGTGGCGATGGGAAAATCGCATCGGATATTTCGCTTTTCCACGACGATATCGCCCGGCAGAAACCCGCCCCCGTTCCGGCCCGACCACCACAGCGCCGCGCCCGCAAGGGCGATCGCGAGTCCGATCAAAACGAGGGTTTTCCCGAGCGAATCCATGCCACGATTTTCCGCTCCTTTCCGCATTCCGCAACTCCGGCCTTTGCCGCGCCGCAGGGAATTCCCCACCCGGGAAAACCTTACTTCCGCTTGGCCCGCACCGCGAACACGCCTTTACTTCTTCCCCGCTGCCGCCGGGGCCGCCTTCTCAGTGGCGATCTGCGCCTTCAGTTTTTTCACCTTGGGTGCGATCACGTAACTGCAGTATCCAGCATTCGGATTCAGCCGGAAATAGTCCTGATGATAGGCCTCGGCGACCCAGAATTTCTCCAGGGGCGCAATTTCCGTGGCGATCGGATCGCGAAACGACGCCGCGGCAATAGCCCGGGATTTTTCCGTCGCGGCTTTCTGCTCCGCATTCGCGTAGAGAATCACCGAACGATATTGCGGGCCAATGTCGTTGCCCTGCCCGTTAACCTGCGTCGGGTTGTGCACCTGCCAGAAATACTCGAGGAGCTTTTCGAGCGATACGACCGCCGGGTCGTAATCGATTTTGATGACCTCGGCATGACCGGTTTTCTTGGTGCCGATCTGTTCGTAAGTCGGATTCTGAACATGGCCGCCGGCATAGCCGCTGACCACGTCCTTGACGCCAGGGAGGATCTCGTAAGCGGCTTCGGTGCACCAAAAGCAACCGCCGCCTACCACCAGGGATTCCGTTTTTGCAGAGAGAGTAGTCATCGATAAAACCGTGAAGGCCAGAAGGCCGGAGAAGAGGGAAACGCGCTTCATGCGTGGAAGACTCTGGCGACCCGGCGGAATTCCGCAACCGCAACACCATTGAAATTCTTGCACGGCCCCCCTCGGACCACTTGGCGGAGGTGCGTCGCGCATGCCGGCGCCGCCCCCGCTTGGAGAAAATGGCTCCGCGCCGGGAAGCTCCCGATATACGTCAACAAATGCGTAAAAGTACTACCTGGGGTATTCCCTGCACTGCAATTCCGCGCGAACCCGTTCCTGCTCGCATCCGACGACATGCCCACCGTTGGAAAATACTTTCCAGTCCTTTCCCGCCCCGGGGTTACCGCCGGGTTGACCCTCGTTCTCGGCCTTACCGTGGGCTTATGTCTGCTCGTCTCCCTCTCCCCCAAGCGCTTCGCCGATGCCGGACATCGCGTCCGAGGCGCGCAGCAAACCTTGACCGATGCGGCCCGTTTGCTGGAAACGATGAATGACGCCGAATCGATGGCGCGACGCTACCTCCTCACCGGAGATCTGACCGAGCTGAGCGCCTTCGGCGACGCCTTGCAGCGTTATCCCGTCGAGCTTGCCCAGCTGCACCGCGGTTACCTGAGCCGAAACGAGGGGAGTGGCCATTTCACGGCGTTGCAGGAAGCGCTGGCCGTGCACTTCAAGCGGCTGCAAACCGCCCTCGCATCCGCCACCTCCGAGGGCGCCTTTTCGGGTTTGGCGCAGATCGAATCAGGCTCGAGCGATCCCGTGCGAAGTCAAATCCTCAGCCTGATCCAAGCTCTCCAGCAGGCGGAACTCACCGCCTTGGCGAGCAGTTCCGCCGTGGTCGCCGAGCGCGCCGAATCCATTCAAGCGCTCAACATCGGCCTGATCGTTCTCGCCGCCACGCTCACCGCAACCGGTACCTGGCTGGTGATTCGCCGCGTGCGCGAGATCGAGAAACTCATCACCGTTTGTGCCTGGACCCGCCAAGTCCGGTGGCGCGGACGGTGGATCAGTTTCGAAGAGTACCTCGCCAAACGCTTCCGACTTCACTGCACGCACGGAATTTGTGAAGAAGCAGCGGAGAAATTGCTGATCGAAAGCGACAGTGCCTCCCCCTTCAGCTCGCTGGCATCCGACAGCTCCGCTCCCTTCAGTTCTCCGCCTTTTAGCGCCCCTCCGTTCCGAGGGACGCCGTTCCCCGGAAAATCGTCCGACGTCCACGGCTAGCCGAGTTTCTCGGCAAGCCAACGACATGCGCAGCTTCGCTGGGTCTGCATGGCACGCGGTTGAAAACCAAATCGAAGTCATAAGCCAACCCTTTTTCCAACGTAGCGACCGAAGCCTGCCTCGGCAGGTGCCCGGCACCTTTCCGACGGGTGGTGGGTCCGGCTCCAGTTGGACTGCGACCTTCGCAGGGCCCAACGCGAACTTGGCGCCCGCATCGCCCGGGAGGTGAAACCTCGCGAAGTGGCCGCCGCCTGAGCCCGGCCGCTTGGTGGAAGTCGTCTGACGGCAGCCCGATGAAGGGCCGGAGCGGTCCACTGCTCGTAAAGCTCCCGGACCTGCGGGCAAGGGCCGTCGCATGACGGCCGCATGACACCAGATTTCAATTACACGTTTGAACGTTCGCCCGGTGGCGTTAGTCGTCTACCTGCAACCCGAACACGTGTTTGCGAACCCAGCGGAAAAGCGCGGCTCAGGTTCAAGCCTAGTCTCGCAATCCAGAAAGCGGGTTCGCGTCGAGCCTCGTCCGGTCCGGGAACCTTCGCGGGCCCCCCCCGTCAGCCGCGTGCGAGTTTCCGGTACTTGATGCGATGGGGTTGATCGGCCTCCTTGCCTTTCCTGCGACGAAAATCCTCGAGATAGGCCGAGTAGTTTCCATTGAACCACTGCACGGTGCTATCGCCTTCAAAAGCCAGGATGTGCGTCGCAACCCGATCGAGGAACCAACGATCATGCGACACGACGACGGCACAACCGGCGAAATTCGTCAGCGCATCTTCCAGCGCGCGGATCGAATTGATGTCGAGGTCGTTGGTCGGCTCGTCCAACAGGATCAAGTTGGCGCCGCTCTTCAGCAGGCGCGCGAGGTGAACCCGGTTACGCTCACCGCCTGAGAGTACCCCCACCTTCTTCTGCTGGTCGGCACCGGTGAAACCAAACTGGGCGCAGTACGCCCGCGAGTTCACTTCCCGTCCAGGCATCCGCATGATCTCTTCGCCGTCACTGATCGCTTCCCAAATCGTGGCCTTGTCGGGGAGCGAGTCCCGCGACTGATCGACGTGGGCGATCTTGACGGTGTCGCCCACTCGCAACGTGCCGGCATCGGGCTGTTCCGCCCCCGTGATGAGTCGGAACATCGTGGTCTTGCCGGCGCCATTGGGGCCGATCACGCCCACGATGCCGCCTGGTGGCAGCGAAAACTCCACGTTTTCGAACAACAGGTTCTCGCCATAGCTCTTCGCCAGCCCGCGCGCCTCCACCACCAGTCCGCCCAACCGCGGCCCCGGAGGTATCAGCATTTCGAACTCCCGCTCTTTCTCGGCGACGTTTTCCTTCAACATCGTCTCGTAGGCGTTGATGCGCGCCTGCGACTTCGCCTGCCGCGCCTTGGCACTCTGCCTAATCCACTCGAGCTCACGCGCCATTGCCTTCTGCCGGCGATCCTCGGTCCGCTGCTCGACCGCCAGACGCCGCTGCTTCTGCTCGAGCCAGGAGGAATAATTCCCCTTCCACGGTATCCCATGCCCCCGCTCGAGCTCCAGAATCCACTGGGCCACATTATCTAAAAAGTAGCGATCATGCGTCACCGCAATCACGGTCCCGGCATACCGCGCGAGATGCTGCTCGAGCCAGTGCACGCTCTCCGCATCCAGATGATTGGTCGGCTCATCCAGCAGGAGAATGGCCGGCTTTTGCAGCAGCAACCGCGCCAGCGAGACCCGGCGACGCTCGCCCCCGGAGAGCTTGTCGACCAACTGATCCCCCGGTGGACACCGCAGCGCATCCATGGCCATCTCGACCTGTGGCTCCACGTCCCAAGCGCCCAAGGCATCGATCTTCTCCTGCAGTTCTCCCTGCCTCGTCATGATCGCGTCCCTCGCGTCTGCGGCCGCGTCATTCAACTCGTCCCACGTCGCATCATACGCCGCTGTGAGATCCGTCAGATGCTTCACGCCTTCCTCCACCGCCGCGCGAACCGTCATGCCCGCCGTCAGATGCGGTTCCTGTTCCAAAAATCCCACGTTGTAACCCGGTTCAAAATGCACGCGACCATCGATCTCGTGGTCGCGCCCGGCCAGAATGCGGAGCAACGAGGATTTGCCCGAGCCGTTGAGCCCGAGGACGCCAATCTTGGCGCCATAATAAAACGAGAGGGAAATATCCCGCAGGATCTCCTTGCGTTCGATTTTCTTCGAGACGCCGAGCATCGAGAAAATGATCTTGGGTGCTTCTTCAGATTTGGCCACGCCACTAAATCAAACGGCGGAAAATTTGACCGCAAGCTTCCACCCAGACTCGCTGAGCGTGCGCAGAGCGTTGCCCCTTGCTCTCCGTCCTTTTTCACCCCGGGTCGACGGGGCCTGGTTCGGTCGATTCAGGTCGGGATCGCTTCATTAGTCATTAAATCGCAAATAATTATCTTTCAATCGGTAATTTTCCCATGGGCCTTTCGGGAGGCAAAAACACGGAATGATTTTGCTCTAGCGCCCTGCCGCGCGTTTAGGAGTGGCGTAGGCGAAAGTCCACTTACCACTCATGCCCGAACGCTTTCTCATTGTTGATGACGACGCCGACAGCACCTTCCTGGCGCGGCGGAATTTACAGACGGTTTTCCCTCAGGCGATCGTTGATCAGGTGCAATCCGGACAAGGAGCCCTCGATCTTCTCCGGCAGCATGATTATACGGCGGTGATCACCGATTATCGCATGCCGTGGATGGACGGACTCACCTTGGTACGGAAGATTCGAGAAAGGGACCTTCAGATGCCGATCGTGATGCGCACGGCCATGGAGGATTTGGAAAATGCGGCGCGGGCGGCGGGGGTCGATTACGTGCTCCCCTGGTTCCGGTGGCGGGAACTGGGCGACGTCGTCAAAGAGCTTTTACACTGCAACATGCCTGGAGACGGAAACCCGCACCCGTGACTATACCTCGCACGAGACCTATATTGATCGTCGATGATGATCCCGACGCCGTCGCGCTCACCCAACACGCCCTCGCGAAGGCCGGCATCAAGACCCAGATCGACGTCATGGAGAACGGCGATCACGCCATCAATTACCTGAAAGACAAGTTGGCGCAGGGCGCCCACACTTTGCCGCTCCTCCTTTTCCTCGATTTGAAAATGCCTGGAACGGACGGGTTTCAGGTCCTCGACTGGATCCGCAGTCAGCCACGCCTGCGGCGGCTGCTCACCGTGGTGCTCAGCTCCTCGACGAACGCACGCGACGTCGACAAAGCCTATGCCTTGGGCGCGAAAACCTATTTTGGCAAATACCCAATCGCCTCGGACGTGCGGACCGTTTTCCAGCTGGCCAACGCGATGCTCACGGTGGATGAGATCGAAAAATTCGTTCTTCCAGGCATTCGCCGGCCCACGCCGGATCCGGCCACCGCCCCCAGTCCGTCGCGTTAGCCAAGCGGTTGCGGACGAACGAAGAACCGACATCACTCGAAGCGCCATCGTTGGACACTGAGGTGGTCGGCGATTCTCCCAGCCCGCTTGCCGCGAGGTACCCGATGTTTCCTCGGCGCTATCGTGGTACGGTGAGGCTGAATGAAGATTCGGGAAATCATGACGCCCAGCGTGCGATGGGAGCAACCCGAGGACTCTCTGGTCGACGCTGCCAGCCTGATGCGGGAACTGGACGTCGGCATCTTGCCGGTGTTGAAAGGCTCGGCGGTGCTTGGCATGATCACGGATCGCGACATCACGATCCGGGCCGCCGCCGCCGCGCGGCCCCCTGCGGACACGCAAGTGCGGGAAGTGATGACGCCCAGCGTTTTCTTCGTTTACGACGACCAGAACGTCGAAAAAGCCCTGGAGGTTCTCAAGGAGCATCAGATCCGCCGCGTGCCGGTCGCGTCGCGTGATCACCGGCTTGTTCGCATTCTCTCGCTGGGCGACATCGCGGTCGACGCCAGCACCGCTCAATCCGGTGAAGTATTGAAACACGTGTCACGACCGGCGGAGCCCGTGCGCTAAACAACTTGACCGTCACAACGTTCTCTCATCACCGGACAGCCGTATCCACTTTACCAGTATGCACCACCCTCCACCGATGACGCGAAAAGGCCGACGGCAACAGGTCGAACACCATCGTACTCGCACTGCCGCCTTTCGCCCGCACCGCAAACCGCGCCCGCATCGTTGAGGAACCGACGCGCACGTCCGCCCCAAACGGTTCGCACGCCGGGAGATTCCCCGGGCGGGCGGGCCCAAAGGGAGGAATCGGCCCCGGCCCTCTCGTTCGGGTTTTTGCGCAACGATGGTGCTGGCTGCGCGGTCGCGAGCGTGGACGGGAGCCACGCTGCAGTAGCTGGAATTTCACCGCCCCAACGTACACCCGGGTGCGATGATTGCGTGCCAGGCATCGGGAATCTCCCGAGGGCTTGTAATTAAAATTTCTCGAATGCGGCCATGCACAACGCATTCCCATTTTGGTTCCCAAGTTTTTGAAAAAAAACTCGCGCGCTTCCCCTGACGTTCCGAAGAAAAAGGCGTGGAAAACACGCCGCGGCGCACTCTCCGGGAACAAGCGAATATCCCCCGGACAACGTCGCGGGTGCGGGTACTCGGGACGTATGTAATGGTTGTCGCGTTACTCCTGCCCGTCATTCTGGAAGCGAGCATCCCGCTGTTTGGCGCCCGCCACACGCGCCAACATTTTCGCGCCACGTTGCCGGAATCCGTCCGCGCGGATCATCCGGCAATTTTGCCCGTCGCCGCCGCCATTCGCGCGGTTACGCAGAACCCGCTGGAACAGATCGTGATGGTCAATGATGTCTCTCACCTGCTCGTCGATTACGATCATGATGAGCGCGTATATGGAGCGGTGGAATTTCACGCGACGTTCGACGAAATGCTCACGCGTCGCCGCCAGGCGGGGTGGTTATATCTTCGCGATGATTGCGACGGACGAGCGATTTTCGCCGCTCATCTTCTGTCCGCCTTGGGTATTCCGTGGCGCCTCGAAGCGTCTTATTGGAAGGAGCACGCGTGGATTTCCGCCTTCGTCAACGGAACCCATTACGACTTGCTCGATCTCCGGCGGGATTCGCCGGAGACCAAGCGACTGAGTTATAGTCTTTTCGGCCGCTTTTTTGTCCGAGCCTCCAACCGGGCCCCGGCATTTGCGTGGCGCCGCGCCTGGGCCCAAAATACCGGGCGTGATTTGCAGTTGGGACTTACGTTGGGCCTGCTGGCGCTGGACTCAAAACCGGATGCGATGCAGGAACGCTATGCGACAGATTGGACACGGCGCGCTCCGCACGGGCGCCTTTCGCCAATCGATGATCGCGCCATGACGACGAGCAGCGCCGGGTTTCCCTTGGGCGAGCCACTGCATATCAGTGCGTTTGCTGCAGATCCGATCCCTCCGCCGCGAATGCGCCCCGAGAGGGTAGGCGTACCCACGGCTTCGCGTACATCGGCAAACGAGTAAACCGCGAATCCTTCCCGTGAAGCGCGGGGCGCGCCGTCTTGGTTCCAGTCCCCGCGGGCGGGAACGTGTCGACGCGGCTACCTGAGCCGGCCAGGAAACGCGCGGGTCAGCCTCAACGCCATTGCGTCGAAACCGCTTGGCGGTTTCGGTCAGCGTCTCCCTGTGACCGGATTCTCCCGCACCGCCGCCATCCTCTCCGCCATCGCGCTCGGCGCCTTGTTTCCGCAAGCGCATGTTTTGGCCGGAGCGATTCGCTGGCTGGTCATTGCGATGTTGTTTTTGGTTTTCCTGCAAACGCGGGTCGCCCACACGGCGCTGCAAGGCCGCCACGTCGCTTTGCTGGCGGCCAATATCGGCATGGGCCTCGCCGGCTGGGGCTTCGGGACCCTCGTGGGCGGTCGCGAAATCGGCCTTGCGGCTTTCTTCTGTGGCATCACGCCCACCGCCATCGCTGCGCCGGTCATTATCAGTTTCTTGCGCGGGCGCGTGGAGTTTGTCGTTGCCGCGTTCCTGCTCACGAATCTCAGCATCGCCGCGCTTCTTCCGCTGCTTTTGCCCCTGGTACTCGGTCGCGCCACACCGGAAGCCTTTACCCAGGTTGCAGGCACGATCGCCGTCGTCGTATTCATTCCCATGCTGCTCGCGTGGATCGTGCGCCGGATCCATCCTCCAGCAGTACAGTGGCCCGCGCGGGTTCGGAATGTGTCGTTTGGAATGTGGATAGGCGCGATGTTCTTGATCACCGCCAATGCCTCGCGATTTCTCCGCGAACACTCTGAAATGCCCCAACTGCTGCTCGCGCAACTTGCCGGCGTTTCCCTGCTCATCTGCGTGGCGAACTTCGCTCTGGGCCGATGGATCGGCGGCAAGGAGTTCGCTCGCGAAGCCAGTCAGGCCCTGGGCCAGAAAAATACTGCGTTCACAATCTATCTGGCACTCGCGTACGCGAGCCCGGTCGTCGCCCTGGGGCCGACGTGCTATGTAATTTGGCATAATCTCTGGAACTCGTGGCAGCTGCACGTAGCCGGCCGCAAGCGCGCCAGCGAGGCGATCACGCCCCGGGTCTCTAACTAAATTGAAAAGTCGGAGCGGAGATTAGCGCGGTTCGGGCCAGGGGTAGTAGCTCCGCCTTTCTCTGATGCGCCGACGGGGCAATCTCGCCAGCAGGAGTGGGGCAATTTCCAGCCTCATTATAAGGTTGATATGCCTGTTCAGTCTGCACTGCAAAAGCACGCCACTTTCGCACGAATTTTTGCCACGACCCAGCCCCGTTGCTGTCGACAGTGAGTCCGCTTCGTGTGTTTAAGAACCCAAGTGCAGAAGGAGACCATGAACCCAAATAATCCAACCAACCCGTCGTCGCCGACGGAGGGAAAACAACCGACGAGTACCTTGGAAAAGTCGACTTCCGCTGTTGCTCAAACTACGCGGGACGCCACCAACAAGGTCAAGTCCGTCGCCAGCAACACGGTGTCGCGCGCCAAGGATGAAGCCGAACGTCTCGCTCGCGAAAAGAAACAGGAGGCGTCCGACCAGATCGGCAGCTATAGCTCTGCCATCCACGAATCCGCGCGGGCCTTTGAGGATAAGGATCCCAATATAGCGTGGTTCACCCACCGGGCAGCCGACCGACTCCAAGGTATCGCCGACTATATGCGTGACCGCGATTTTTCCGGCCTGCGTCGTGACTCCGAGGATCTCGCCCGCCGGCATCCCGTGAGCTTTTTCGGCGGCCTGTTTATCGCCGGCCTGGTCGTCGGAAATCTCGTCAAAGCTTCCCAGCGCGGGGCGATGGAGCGCGAAAATCGGGGCTCCGGCTCCTCCGCCACCGATTCGGACTGGATGAATCGCCCGGAGCCGCGCGGCAACACACCAGAACTTCCCAGGAGTTCCTCACCCATGCCGTCCACCTCGGCAGGCATTTAACTCGGAAAGTACAACGCCATGAACGAAGACCCAACCTCTCAATCCAACTCCATCCCCAATTTGCTGCGCGACCTGCGCGACGAGACCACCACGTTGTTTCGACAAGAGGTGGCGTTGGCCAGGACCGAGCTCAAAGATAATACATCGCGAATGGGCAATAACATCGCGAAACTTGCCGTTGGCGGTTTCGTCGCCTACGCGGGTGTCATTGTTTTATTGATCGGACTCGGTCATCTCACCGGGGTGCTGCTGGTTCGGGCCGGCCTCGATGTGGGGATCGCCGCCTGGCTCGCTCCAACCGCCGTCGGCCTGATCGTCGCGTTGATCGGCTGGATGATGATCGCCCGGGCCAAGCATGCCATGGCGAACACCGACCTCAAGCCCCACCAGACGATCGAGTCCCTGCGGACCAGCAAAGAGTGGGCCCAAAGTAAACTTCATCAATCCTCATGAACCAATCCCGTCAAAGCGACACCGAGGCCCTCCGCTCCGACATCGATCAAACCCGTAACAAAATGGATGATACGATCGAGGCGCTCGGGAGCCGTTTCCAACCGCGCCACTTGCTGGACGAGTTGCTGGGGCTCTTCCGCCGCCATGAAGGCGAAGCTCAAGACAAGTTCACCCAAGTTCGCCAATCCATCAGCCACTCTTCCGAAGCCGCCATGCACACCGTCGTCGATACCATTAAAAAGAATCCCCTCCCTCTCCTCGTTATTGGCGCTGGCGTGGGCTGGATGATTTACTCGAGCCGTCAATCCAACGCCAAGGATTATGATTATGATTATGATGATTATAGCTACGATCCTGACGCGCATATCGACCGGCCTTTGGAGTATCCTGGCGGTTTGGGCAGTTCGGCCGGCGGATGGCGGGAGGACGCGGAATCGAAGTACGGCCAAATGAAAGAAGGCGTGGCCAGCAAGCTCTCTCATGCCACGGATGAGGCCCGCCACAAAATGGAAGATCTCCGTCACGCCGCCGGGGACAAGCTCGAGTCCGCGCGACATCGCGCGAGCGAACTGGGCGATCGCGTGAAGGATCGCACCAGCGAGGCGTACTCGCGTACGCGTGACCGCGTCGTGGATACGGCTGAACAACATCCGCTGGAACTCGGGTTGGTTTGCCTGGCGGCAGGTTTGGTGGCCGGCCTTCTCATCCCGACGGCCGAAGCCGTGAATCGCACCGTCGGCGGCAAAGCCGATCGTCTCCGTGACCGCACCCGCGAAGCCGGACACGACATGCTCGAGAAGGGCAAACGGGTCGCCGACGCCGCCGTTTCCGCTGTGAAGGAAGAAGCCGAAGCCCAAGGGCTCACGCCCGATCACCTCCGCGAAAAAGCCGCCGCCGTGGCCGACCGTGGAAGCGAAGCCGGCAAACAAACCGCGCGGGAGGAAGGCTTCAGCAGCTCATCGCACTCCAGTTCCGGGACCAAGCCCGAAGGCAGTTCTTCGAGTGCGCCGGGTTCCTCGCCAAACGACCCTACCGTCGCGCGGCCGGCGGTTTAATCCGTCGCGACTCCGTGGGAGGGATCGTCACGCTCCGCCGCCCAAAGGCCCGGGGGCCGCTCGCGAGGGCGGCTTCCGTGGTCCCCGGGACAGCGGGACTCCTCCCAGCCGCGCGTCCTCCTCCCGGTTCCACTGGTCCTCCGAATCGCCCGCGATTATTCGAGCCAATCCGCCCTCATCCTCCGCTATGAAGTCGTCCCACACCGGGAAACCCTCCGCCGACCAACGCGACCTCCCGCATGAACAAGACCGGGGCCGGAGCGCGGAAAAGCCGACCGACGTTTCAAAACAAGGTTGGCTCGATGTTCTCTCGCGCACCAAACGGCAGCTAACTGAGGACAATCTCAGCGTCATCGCTGCCGGGGTGGCATTTTATGGGTTCGTCGCTGTCGTGCCCGCGATCGCTGTGATGGTGGCGTTCTACGGTTTGATTGCCAACCCGTCACAAGTCGCAGAGCACGTCACGGCGTTAACCGACGTGCTCCCCAGCGAAGTCGTGCCCCTGCTCGAAGAGCAAATGGTACGGATCGCCAGTGACTCCACCACCGCCGGAATTGGAGCCATCGTTGGTGTTCTCATTGCGCTATACAGTAGCACCAACGCGACCAAGGCGTTGATCACCGGCATGAATATAGCCTATGGAGAAAAGGAAAAGCGGGGGTTCTTTAAACTTACCGCTGTCGCCATCGGGCTGACCCTGGCGGCAATCGTGAGTGTGATTCTCGCGGTGGGTCTGGTCGCCATTCTGCCAACCATCTTGGGATACCTCAACCTTTCGGGCGGCGCGGCTACGCTGTTGAACATCCTCCGGTGGCCTTTGGTGGTCGGGGGGTTCATGGCGGCGCTTGCCGTCGTCTACCGTTACGGTCCTTCGCGCGATGAAGCCAAATGGCGCTGGATCAGCCCAGGGGCCCTCGTGGCGGGAACGCTATGGTTGATCGGTTCCGCGCTGTTCTCGCTCTATGTCTCAAAGGCCGGAACCTATGGTCAGGTTTACGGCCCGTTGGGCGCGGTGGTCGTATTCCTGATGTGGCTGTTCTTGACCGCCTTCGTGGTCTTGATCGGGGCGGAACTCAACTCCGAGCTCGAACGGCAAACAGTCAAGGACACCACCGAGGGCAAAGCCGAGCCCATGGGCGATCGCGAGGCGCACGCCGCCGATACCGTGGGCCCTCCGCGCGAAAAACTCCCGGAGCCGGAAAAAACGTAACCACGCCGTGATCTCCTGACGCGGTTGCCAACGAAACCGGGGCGGACTTTGAGTCGCCCCTTTTTTTGCGTCATCACCTTCCAGGCCGGTGATGCCCGCGGAGCAATGTCACGCGTCCCGATTACTTCACCAACGCCTGATACACCAGGACCTTGAAACGCTGGTTCAAATCCAGCCCGCCGGTCGGCCGCAGCTGGGTCATGAAGAACGCCACCATGCGTTCCTTCGGATCCACGATATATTGTGGATAATACGCGCTGCCCCATCCGTAGGCACCCAGGGTCCCAAGTTCGCTCTGAAACTCGGGATCGTCGTTCACCCAAAAGCCCAAGCCAAACCCACTCGCGTCGCGGCGATATTTGTCGCCCAGGTGATTTCCACGCATGTGCTCCACGGCTTTCCGACTGAGCAGTCGCACCCCGTCGAGTTCGCCGTCGTTGAGGAACATTTGCAGCAAGCGCGCGTAGTCATTCACCGTGCAGAGCAAGCCCGCGCCGCCCGAGAAACATTTCCGCGGGCCGTAAACATAGTCACTCTTCTCCGCGGTCTCCTGCAGTTTCAACTGTCCGCTTTCCCAACCGTAGACATTCGCCAGCCGCGCCGACTTCTCCGGTGGAAGAAAGAAGCAGGTGTCGACCATCCGCAGCGGACGGAAGATGCGCTCCTCGAAGAACCGGTCGAGCGCCATCCCGGACACCACTTCCACCAGATAACCGAGCACATCAGTGGCGTATCCATATTGCCATGACTCGCCGGGATGCCCGTGCAGCGGCAACGTTGCCAGGCGGTTGATGGCGTCGCCAATCGTCTCGTCCTTGTCGGCAAAGTACCAGCCGTGGAGCTTCGCCGCTTTATAGCGGGCCACCGCCGGACCGTCTCCGTACGTCAGCCCTGCGGAATGGGTGAGTAAATCACGGATCTGGATCGGGCGCTTCACGGGTTCGGTCGCGTAGGCCTCGCCGGTAACGGCCGGGTTTTCAACCGAAGGCTTCACCGCCACCACCTGGTCCTTAAACGCAGGCAGGTATTTCGAAATCGGGTCGCGGAGCATGAAGCGCCCTTCTTCATACAGCATCATCACAGCGAGGCTCGTCACCGCCTTGCTCATGGACGCAATGCGGAAGATGGCATCAGGGGCCATCGGACGTGCCGCCTCGATGTCCTGCATGCCATAGGTGCGCAGATGCGCCGTCTGCCCATCCCGCGCGATGAACATGATTCCACCGGCTAGCTGCTTCCGATCGACATGATCCTGGATCACCGCATCAAGCCGCTGCAGCCGGACGGGATCAAAACCCAGGGCCGCCGCATCCGCCGCCCAAAGCAACCCCGAAGCCAACCAGGCAAGTGCGGCACACCCCACGCCACGCCGTATCCACGAGGACAAAAGCAGGTTCATGCTCGCCATCGAAAGCCCACGCCGTCCGAAGGTCACGCGTCTTCTGCGTCTCCGACGCTTTCGGCCTGGCGTTCTTTAACAGATGACCGCGTTACCGGGTTGTGCCAATTGCGAGATCGGTCGATCACCTCATGGTTGGTTTACCGTAACCGTATCCGCCGCTTCCCTTCCTGCAAAAACCCGCCACAACTTCCGCTGTAACCGGTCGTCATTATCCGTATGCGCTCACGTCCGCCGCTCTTTTTGCTGATCCTTGGCCTAATCGCCGGCGGCGCGGCCCTGCTGCTCTGGCTGTGGCAGAAGGGCGACCAATCCGAACAGATCCACGACCTCCCCGTTCTTTCCCGGACCCCCGCTCCGCTTCCGCCGAACCGCGCCGTTCCGTCGACGCCCCCCACCGCTGCTCCCCTCAGCCCCGCCATGCGCTCATGGCTCGATGCCCTCGCGCAAGCCATTCGCCGCGGCGAAGCGCGTGAAGGCGAAGCACTGCTCTCCTTCAAAGACGAAGCCGCTTTGCAGCGCTTTCTCCAACGCGCCCGCGAGAAGGGCCTTACCGTCCTCGCCCAGTCTGGCCCACTCCGCACCGTCCGCGTCCGCTCCAATAACCTGCGTTCACTACAAGGCGAACTCATCGAACACGCCGCCGACTACGAATCCGTTTCCGCCAATAGTCTCTTCGGCGTGCCGCAACCGCCGGCTCAGCAAGACCGGGCGGAACTCAACCAGATCCCTTTTGGCAACGAAACACTGGCCTACCTGGGCACGGCAGTTGATCGCACGAGCTGGGGCCGGGGCGTTACCATTGCCGTTCTCGACACCGGCGTCGGCGCTGATCCAACGTTCAGCGCCGGCCAAGTCCGCACCCTCGATCTCGGCCTCGGCCTCACGCCCGGTCGCGGCGCCGATGACGGACATGGCACCAGCGTCGCGGCGCTCGCGGCGGGAATGTCGGCCGACGCCGCCGGCGTGGCCCCGGCCGCCACGCTCCTTAGTATCCGGGTGACGGACACAAACGGCCTCAGCGATCTTTTCACGCTCTCGCAGGGAATTGTCGCGGCGGTGGATGCCGGCGCCCGGATCATCAACGTCAGCCTCGGCGGTTACGCCACGGGCACGATGCTCAATGCGGCGATTGGTTACGCCACGCAACAGGGCGCCGTCATCGTCGCCGCCGCGGGCAACGACCAGGCGGCCCAGCTCGCCTGGCCCGCCGCCGATCCACGCGTCGTTTCGGTTGGCGCCATTGACCGGGCCGAACAGCAGGTCACTTTTTCCAATGCCGGCGAACAACTCCAGTTTACGGCCCCGGGCTATGGCGTCCAAACCGCCTGGCTGGATGGCCAGCGCGCCTATGTTAACGGCACCTCCGCCAGTGCCCCCCTGGTTTCCGGCGCGATCGCCGCCCTCATTTCACAGAACCCCAACCTCAGTCCGGCTCAAGCCGTCAATCTGCTCGCGCAAACCGCCAACGACGGCGGCGCTCCCGGCACCGATCCCGCCTATGGCCGCGGTATCATAAATCTCGGTACGGCCATGAACAGCGGGAATCCCGGCTATGTAGATACCGCGGTTTCGAGCCATTACTACGACAGTGGAAATCAACAGATGCAATTCGTCGTCCAGAACCGCAGTGGTCGCGCGCTCACCGGGACGTCGCTCGCCATCGCAGCGGGCACCGTTCGCACAACTCAAACCTTGCCCACCCTCGCGCCCGGTGAAACCTACATTGCCAAGGTGGCCGTCAATCCACTCACGCTGAACATGGCCGGGAGCATCACCTATACAACGCAGCTCACCAATCCGCTCGGCGTGATCGATCAAGTCCCCGGCAACAACCGGAAATCGACCACGCTCAGCCCGCCAAAACCGTGATAAGGGATGGGGAACACCCGGGGCAATGTCCCAAACCATGAAACAAACGATTGGCGCAATCTCAATTCTGGTCCGCGACTATGATGAAGCGATCCGCTATTATACCGGCACCCTTGGCTTCGAACTGATCGAAGACACTCCCCTCGGCGACCGCGGAAAACGCTGGGTTCTCGTCGCACCCGTCGGCGCCTCCGAATGCCGGTTGCTTCTCGCACAAGCCGTGAAACCGACAGAGCAAGCCGCGGTGGGAAACCAATCCGCAGGCCGGGTTTTCCTGTTTCTCCACACGGATGACTTTTGGCGGGATTACCATACGTTCACCACTCGCAGCGTACACTTTATCGGGCAACCAAGGGAAGAGGATTACGGCACCGTCGCGGTCTTTATGGATTTCTATGGCAATCGCTGGGACCTGCTGGAGTTGAGGACACGAACGTGAGCGACGCGTTTCGGATCGGATTATATTATATTATCTCCTCTCGAAAGCATGAAGCCGCCGCGCCCACGTTTCAGCATACTCCTCATCGCAAGCCTGCTCTCATTCAGCGGTTGTACCGAACGAGGACCACTCTCGGTCGACCCAAGGATCGCGACGCGCGAGGTCACCGAGCATCTCCCTCAAGGCGCCTCAGCGGCCCGAGCGAAGGCGTTCCTCAGCAGCCGCGGATTTCAGTTGTCCTCGCTGAACCCCGAAGCAGCCGCCACCCGGCTGATCATCGGCACCTATTCCACGAAGAGCCATACCTGGCAGGTCGGTTTGATTATCTTAAACGGGAAAGTCGCCGCCCGCACCGTGACTGTGCTCGACACAAGTGGTGAGCCCCGGCCCAACCCGTGAGACCGAGCTGTGGTGCGAAGCGAGGTCTCCACTGCGATCTCGATTGTCGCTCCACCCGGATAGCTGCGCTTCGTACGCCACATGTACTCGCCCGTCTTCCCATTATAAGCATCAAATTTGTACGTATCACGGCTGACACTAATCCGGCCGGGATCCTTCCCTCCGTCGGGCCACTTCACGACGAAGTCATAGACCCGTCTGCATCCAGATCGCCGATACCGACGGCAGAGAGGCTCGTCACCTCGGGTTTGAGCTTGAGCGCACGATAGTTTGCGACGGCTCCACCCGGCACGCCCACCACCGGGGACAATTCAAGTTCGCGACCATTCACCACCGCGCGAGCGGCCCAAGTGACCTCGTGTGTTCCCGGAGAGAACGAATCGATATAATCGGTTGTCCGAATAAGCGGAATGCGATTAAGCCGCGTCGTGACGCCGCCGGCCGTCCGATACACATTGAAGGCGATGTCGACCGGATCGCTTTTCAATAATCGCCAGCTGACGTACACTGTCTGATCATCCGTCAGCCGCGTGACCACGCCGCGGTCGAGTTTCTCTTCGATTCGCTCCTTTGCCCAGCCGAGTGATGCGCCCTCTTTATACAGCGGATTGACCGAGTAGAAATTAAGATTGGGCGGAATCTCTTCCGGCGACAGTGCCCGCAAGCTGGTGTCGTTATCACGTGTCGGCGTGGTGGCGAACTGCGCCGGGGCGATGCCGGACGGCGCGGAACCAGGCGGCGACGGAAGCGAGGGTTTCGCCAGGACAGTGCTCGCGAGCAGCAAGGAAAACAGGGGGAAACATTTCATACGGGAAAGGGGTTGGCCAGGAGCGGGCGAGAGAGGGAATGAAAACTCGGTCCGCAGCAAACTCCCAACGCTCACCGTCATCAAAGCTTTGTGGGTCTTTTACCGTCGGACAGTTCGGCCGAGCTGGCAGCCCGCAAAACCCCACCGCAGCACGGCGGGGTACTCTGTCAGAAATCTTAACCCTGGCTTACGCGACGCTCTTCTTTTTCCCTTCGTGTTCGGGTCAGCCTTATTGGCACCGTTTGATGGGGCTTTCTTGGAATCGCGGGCGCAAGAATGAGAAAACTGAAAACGCGTGAGCGCATGGCGACTTGGGGAGGGGCTAACGTAGCGGAGCAAGCGGGTACGCGGAAAACGGAGAAACGAACCTACCCAAAACAAGCAGCCGCACGCGAGGGCGCGACCAGGCTCATGGTCGTTTCGCGAAGCCCCATCCTCGGCAAAGGCAACGTGGATGCGGAAGACTCGGCCAGCGATCTGGATATTTTTGTTTCCCCGGCGAACGCTTGGGAGCAATCTCGGATTACCCCACTTATGAATTCCCATCATTCGCTGCACCGCGTTGCGTTCGCGGCGTGCTGCCTGTTTCTGTTTGCCAGTCGCGCCCAGGCGGCCGCTCCCAAAAAGCCCAACGTCCTTTTCATTGCCATCGACGATCTCCGCGACTGGGTCGGTTATTTCGGCCGCAATCCCCAGGCAAAAACGCCCAATATCGATCGTCTTTCGAAAATGGGCGTGTCCTTCACGCGCGCTTATTGCGCGTCGCCGTCCTGCAACCCCTCACGGGCCGCGCTCATGTCCGGGCTGCGTCCCTCCACGAGTGGAGTCTACGAAAACAATATCGATTTTCGCCCGCACATCAGCGCCGACAAACCGCTGACGACCGCGTTTCGAAACGCGGGTTATTACGTGCACGGCGCCGGCAAGATTTATCACGAAGCGTACCGCCGACCCGCAGAATGGGATCATTATCTCGAGAATTCCGGCGGCAATCCCAAGGTGCCCGCGGGGCAGAGCGATGGCGTGGGCGGAATCAAGTTCGCTGCGCTTGATTGCAAGGACGAGGACATCAGCGACTGGAACATCACCAACTACGGCATCGAATCCCTCGGTCGGAAACACGACAAGCCCTTCTTCCTGGCGGTCGGACTGCACAAACCACACATGCCGTGGAATGTGCCGAAGAAATACTTCGATCAATTTCCGCTGGAGAGTATAAAGCTGCCGCCTCATCTTGAGAACGACCTCGATGATATTCCCGCGGCCGGCCAACGCATGGCGCGTCCGGAAGGCGATCACGCCGCGATGGTACAGTCCGGTCGCTGGAAGGAAGCCGTGCAGGCGTATCTCGCGACCATCGCCTATACTGATATGAATATAGGCCGGCTGCTCGATGCCTTGGAAAAGTCCCCTCACCGCGACAACACAATCGTCGTTTTCTGGGGCGATCACGGCTGGCACCTCGGCGAGAAAAGCCACTGGCGCAAATTCGCGCTCTGGGAGGAGGCCACGCGCGCGCCGCTGATCTGGGTCGTGCCGGGTGTGACCAAGCCTGGTGTGATTTGCGATCGCCCGGTCGACTTCATGAGCATCTACCCCACGCTCACCGCCCTCTGCGGCATCGCGACCCCAAGCCATGTCGAGGGCTCCAACATTCGCCCCCTGCTGGCCGACGCCCGCGCCAACTGGACCACGCCCGCCGTGATGACGTATCGATTTAACAACCACAGCGCGCGCACGAACGAATGGCGCTATATTCGATATGAAAACGGCGATGAAGAACTCTACGACGAACGCAAGGACCCGAATGAGTATGTTAACCTCGCCAACCAACCCGAGTTCGCCGGCCGGAAGGCCGAGCTCGCGAAATTCCTGCCGACCACAAACGTCCCGGATCCGGGCAGCGGTCCCGCGCGCAAATCCGGCAGGAATGCGGACAAGCAGGAGGATAAGAAGAAGGCGCGGTAAGGGCCAGGAACGCCGCCGCCTTTGGGGACGTCGGATGACAGACAGGAATGTCTGTCTTACTGAGAGTGATACAAGCATTCCTGCCTGTTCCGTTTGCCCGGGCAGACAGAAATGCCCGTCTTACCTCAGCCCTCCAAGGCATTCCAGCGGGCATACGCCACCGGGAGCTCAGTTTCAATTTCCTGCAGACGCGCGGTCGCTTTCGAAACCTCCGCTCCTCCGTTCTTGAAGAAAGCGGGATTCGCCAGCGTTTCCGTCAGCTTCACCTGTTCAGCTTCCAGCGCTTCAATCTTCTTGGGCAACGCGTCGAGTTCCGCGCGTTCCTTATTATTTAGCGTCCGCACCTTCTTGGGACTCGTGCCGCCGCCACCCCCGCTGGCGCCGTTGCGGACCTCGCGTTTCGCCGTTTCGACCGCAGCCGCGGCCGCAGCCGCTTTGGCGGCGCGCTCCTTTTGCCAGTCATCATAGCCGCCCACATATTCCACGATCCGGCCGTCGCCTTCGAAGACCAGCAAGCTGGTGCTCACTTCATTGAGAAACGCGCGATCGTGGCTCACCAGCAGTACGGTGCCGCCAAATTCAACGACCAAGTCTTCCAGCAATTCCAAAGTCTCCGCATCCAAATCGTTGGTCGGTTCATCCAGCACCAGGACGTTTGCCGGCTTGGTAAACAGGCGCGCCAACAATAACCGATTTCGCTCTCCGCCCGAGAGCGCCTTGATCGGCGTGCGGGCGCGCGTCGGATCAAAGAGAAAGTCTTCCAGATACGAGATCACGTGGCGCGTTCGTCCGTTGATGGTGACGGTCGCATTGCCGTCGGCGACGGCGTCCTGCACGCGCATCGTTTCATCGAGCTGCGCCCTTAGCTGATCGAAATATACAATCTCCAATTTTGTCCCGGGGGCGACCGTTCCGCTCTGCGGCTCGAGCTGGCCGAGGAGCAAACGTAACAACGTGGTTTTGCCCGCGCCGTTGGGACCGACGATTCCAATCTTATCCCCGCGTTCAATGCGCGCATTGAAGTCGCGCACGATCCAGCGGTCATCATAGCGGAAGTTCACGTTCTCGCAGGTTACGACTTTAAAACCCGTGCGCTCCGCTTCCTGCGCGGTCATTTTAGCCGTACCCGCGCGTTCCCGGCGCGCGGCACGTTCGAGCCGCATCGACTTCAAGGCATTGATCCGGTTCTGCGCCCGCGAACGCTGCGCTTTCACGCCGCGACGAATCCATTCCTCTTCCTGCGCGAGTTTCTTGTCGAATTGCGCCCGCTGTACTTCCTCGGCTTCGAGCACGGCCTGCTTGCGGACAAGAAAGGTATCATAATCGCAGGCCCAGCCGACGAGTTTGCCGCGATCGACTTCGATGATTCGCGTGGCGAGCTTGCGCAAGAACGCGCGATCATGGGTCACGAAGAGCAAGGCCCCGCCCCAATCGAGCAGGAATTCTTCCAGCCACTGAATCGACTCCAGATCGAGATGGTTCGTCGGCTCATCGAGCAGCAGCAACTGGGGCTCTTCAACCAGACCTCGCGCCAATAACACCCGGCGCTTTTGCCCGGCCGAAAGGGACTCAAATTCCATGTCCGCCGGCAGTCCCATTTTCTCAATGAGCCGCTCCACGCGATCGTGACGCTCCCAATCATTGTGCTCCTCGTAGCTGCCACCCTCGCCTTCAACGACGGCTTGGACCGTGCCAGTCACATTGGCCGGCACCTCTTGCCGCAGCGTCGCCACGATCGCATCGGGCGGAGAACGAAAGACCTGGCCTTCATCGGCCTGCAGTTCACCCGCAATGACTTTCATGAGCGTCGACTTGCCGGCGCCGTTGCGACCGAGCAAACACACGCGCTCACCGCGATCGATCTGGAGATTAACCCGATCGAGCAACGGTGCGCCACCAAAGCTGAGACTAACATCAAGAAGACTGACAAGTGCCATGAGAACCGACCAACGTCGAGGGTCTCGGCAGTGAAGGCAAGGCAGGGTTGTAACCCTGTTCCAACCGTGGGAGTTCGCACGCGGGCGGCCGGTCCCATCACGAACGAAAACGCCGTTGGCCACGTGCCCGACTCTCCGGGAGTGCTCCGTGGAAGCGCCTTCCCCGGCTGAACCCCGCTCTAACCACGGCGCACTCGGTCTTGCCGGCGATCACGCGGGTCGCCACCGTCCCACGATGTCTGTCGTAACGCCACCGCGCTATAATGTCCTCGGCGTGGGCGTTTCTGCGCTGACGCTCGCGAGCGCCCGCGATCACGTGCTCGGCGTCCGCGGCGAACTGCGCCGCGGATATATCTGTCTTGGCACCGCCCACGGGCTGACGGAAGCACGACGCGATCCCGAGTTGCGTGCCATCTATAACGCATCGTGGCTCACCACCCCCGACGGCATGCCTCTCGTCTGGCTCGGACCACCTGGAGTCGAGCGCGTTTACGGTCCCGATCTCATGCTCACCGTGTGTGACGCCGGACGGGCAACCGGGCTGCGTCATTACCTGTGCGGTGGCGTTCCGGGCGTGGCGGAGACGTTGCAAGACCGGCTCCGCATCCGCTTTCCGGGCGTGGAAATCGTCGGCACTTACACGCCTCCGTTCCGTCCCTTGTCCGAAACGGAGTCGGCCGCCCTGGCCGCTGACATTTCGCGAACGCGGCCTGATGTCGTCTGGGTGGGGCTCAGTTCACCCAAGCAGGAAACGTTCATGGCGCGTCACTGGCGCGCGCTCGATGCCGGTGTGCTGATCGGCGTGGGCGCGGCGTTTGATTTCCATTCCGGGCGCGTGCCGCAGGCGCCCCGGTGGATACAATGCAGCGGACTCGAATGGCTGTTTCGGCTCGGTACCGAACCGCGTCGCCTCGGACCGCGCTATTTGAAAACGAATCCGCTGTTTGCGCTGCGCGTGCTCGCCCAGCGTACCGGGTTGAAGGCGTATCCAATTGAACAACACGCCTCCCCGGCCCAGCACTGAACCATTGACCGGCGAATGGGCGCGAAGGCGGGCCGCAGTTTTTGCAAGAGCCACGTTCCGTAGCATGTTGGCGGAAGACCCATGGCCTAAACTTCCCGCAGCCGCCCCGTAACGTTAGAACAACTCGCGTTGCTGCAAGGCGTCGCGCTTTCGCGGGTCGAGCGTGCTCAGCGCCAGCATTTGCATCATCGAAAGGCCCGCCACCTGCGGGTCGCGCGCGAGCGCCGCCAGCAGGACGGCGCCCGCGAGCGCATCGTATAAGGCGCTGTGATACCGACACCGCTCGGTCGGACAAAACCGCTGCGCGTGCGCTTCGAGCTCGGGCTGCAAGCCGCACCCCGTGACCAGTGCTTCCAGCTGCCCCGAGGGAAATTGGGGAAACAACTGCGCATAGATGCGCGCGGTATCGACCCATGGACCCCAATCGATCACGCGTTCACCGGGCCGGGCGAAATCCGGCGACGCGCGCGGATACGGCCACACCGACTTCAAGAGCGCGTTCTCCACTCCGGCATAATGCGCCGCCAGTGGTCCGCGTTCGCGCAGCCCCGCGAAATAATCCCACTCTTTTGAAAACGGGCGCAGGCCCGCCAGCGATTCCGGACGCAATCCATGCACCGCCACATCTTCCGGGCGCACGCGGCCAATGGGCGCACACAAGCGGGTTTGCGTTTCCACGATTTCTCCGCGGAGCAGCGTCACCACCCCATACTCGAGCACGCCCGACGCGGCGCTCCCCTCGAAGTCGACGAAGAAGATGGGCTGATCGTTCCAGGAAGTGAGCACAGCACAGACGGAACACAGGGAATCCGTGAATCCGAATCTTTTTCCGTGGATTCCACGCGTTCCGCAGGCAAACGTGCCGCCGTGGATTTGTCGCCTTACCGCTCGTTCATGACCGAACTCGCCCGCGAGAGCGGCGACTTTATCCGTCCGCTTTTTCTTCAACCCGGCGTTGCCGTCGAAACCAAGGCCGACGAATCCCCGGTGACCATGGCCGACCGCGGGGCCGAGGAACGCATGCGGGCCCGCATCGCCCAGCGTTTTCCCAGTCACGGGATCATCGGCGAGGAATTTGGCAGCGAGCACCCCAACGCCGAATTTGTCTGGATGCTCGATCCCATCGATGGCACGAAATCGTTCATCTCGGGCGTGCCTCTTTGGGGTACGCTGATCGCGCTTTTGCACGAAGGGCAGCCGATCCTCGGCTGTATTCACCAACCCGTGCTCAACCAACTCATGCTGGGCGACGGGCGCGAGACCACCTTGAACGGAACGTCCGTGCGCTGCCGGGCAACGACGCGCATTGAAGAGTCGACGCTACTCACCAGCGATCCACTAAACCCGGGTAAATATCAAAACGGGAGTGGTTACGACGCTTTGCAGACTCGCGCCAAACTCGTACGCACCTGGGGCGATTGCTACGGATACTTTCTTGTGGCGAGCGGCTGGGCCGACATCTGCGTCGACCCCATCATGAACCCGTGGGACATCGCCGCGCTGGTTCCAATCATCCGGGGGGCCGGCGGCACGATCAGCGACTGGCAGGGCGGCGCCGCCTATCCCGCAGAATCAACCGTCGCCGCCGCCAACGCGGAACTGCACGCGAGCGTCCTCACCACTCTGAAACAGACTCGGAGTGGGAAGTGAAACAGACATTCCTGTCTGTCATGTCATCCAGCCAACGGAACAGGCAGGAATGCCTGTATCACTCTCGAACTACGAACCAGGCTGTCCGAATTACCGCTTACGGCCGCGCGCTTTCAACTTCGACTTGGGCGTCCACTCCGCGGTGATCCGCGACGTAAATCCGCCCCGCGCTCTCCAGTCCGCCACGATCGCCAGTGAACGCGGGTGCAACGCGCCTCCGAGATCATCACAAATCTTGTTGGTGACCGCCTCGAAGAAAATCCCTTCGTTCCGAAACGCGTGGAAATAGAGCTTCAACGATTTCAGCTCCACGCAGGTTTTATCCGCCACATAGCGCACCGTGATGCTCGCGAAATCCGGATGGCCCGTAATCGGGCACATCGACGTGAATTCGTGGTGCGTGTGCTCGATCAAATAATCGCGCTGCGGCGCCGGATTGGGAAAGGTTTCGAGAATCTTCGGGTCGGCCATTTGCGGCAAAAGTAGTGCGGTGCGCGGAACGCGTAGCGAGGAGGAAATACGCCACGCCGCAGGCAAAGAGCTTTCAGGGAAACACCCCTTACGTGGCCGTTTCGGTGAAGCGCGATTCGCGGATTACCGTGATCTTGATCGTACTCGGATACTGCAGCTCGTCCTCGATGCGATGCCGCAGTTCCTTCGCGATTTCCCGGGCTCGGTCTTCCGTCACTTCATGCGGCGCGACCACCACGCGGATCTCACGACCGGCTTGAATCGCAAACGCCTGCTGCACGCCTTCCAACGACAGCGCGAGTTTCTCCAAGCGCCCCAGCCGATGGATGTAGCTCGTCATCGATTCCGCACGGGCCCCTGGGCGCACCGCGGAAATCGTATCCGCCAAAATGACCAGTCCCGCGTACACTGTCTCGGGCTTCACTTCTTCGTGATGCGCCGCCACCGCATTCACCACGATCGGCGTCTCGCCATAGCGTTTTATAAACTCAGCTCCGATCACGGCGTGGCTTCCCTCGAGTTCGCCCGGCGCGGCCTTCCCGATGTCGTGCAACAAACCCGCGCGTTTCGCCACGTTGGGATCAAGCCCCACCTCGCTCGCAATCAGCGATGCGATGAACGCCGTCTCCACCGAGTGATCGAGCACGTTCTGATTGTAAGAGAAGCGATACTTCAACTTGCCCAGCAGTTTGATGATCTCGGGATGCAGCCCGTTGATATTCAGCTTCGCGACTGCGTCTTCGCCCGCCTGCGTTGTCACCAAGTCGATGTCCTCCTGCGCCCGTTTCACAAACTCCTCAATCGAGGCCGGATGAATCCGCCCATCCTTCACCAACGCATCCAAGGCACATCGGGCGACTTCGCGGCGCACCGGATCAAACGACGAGACCAACACCATTTGCGGTGACTCGTCGATGAGGAGTGTCACGCCTGTAGCGGACTCGAACGACTTAATATTGCGACCCTCGCGGCCGATGATCCGGCCCTTCATCTCTTCGCTCGGCAACTGGATGATGGTGGCCGTAAGATCGTTGTTCGGCTTGCTCGAGATCCGCTGCATCGAGGCAATGAGGATCCGGCGGGCTTCGTTTTGCAGTTCCTGTTCAGACTTCTCGAGCGTCGAACGCCGGAGGGCCCTAATCTCATCCTGACACTCGAGCTGCACTTCCTCGCGCAACTGCTTTTTAATTTCGTCGGCATCAAGTTGCGACACGCCTTCCAGGCGCTTGCGCACACTCTTCGAAAGCGAACGAATCGCATCCCGCGCCTGCTTCACCGCGGAATTCTCCCGGTTGAGCCGCTCCTGACGCTGCTCCAACTGATAATCCAAGAGCGCCAACGATTCCTCGTGCGCGCGAATTTCCCGCAACCGCACGTCACTCTCGATTTCGCGGCGGTCGAATTCCCGATTCAACTCCGCCCGCCGATCCTGAATTTCCGCCTCGGCCCGTTGCTTCACTTCTTCGGCGGCTACTGCGGCCTCACGCCGCGCCACTTCAATCAATTCATTCGCCTGCTCGTGCGCCGCGCGCCGGGTGTGTCGCGTAGAAACCCACGTCACGAGGAAGGCCAGAGCCGTCCCAACAAACAACGCCGCCGGGAGCGACCAATCAAACGACGGGTCGCTCTCGGCGATCAGAAACGCGAAGTCGGCTGCGCTCACTGACGTCAAGGGACGCGCAACGTAGGGGTGAAACCTCAAACCTCAAGTTTTCTTCCGGCAAGCGATTGTCGAAAACGCCAAAAACGAATCAGTCCACGTGCCGGCCAGGAAAGGTAACCACTCCGGGAATTGGCCAAACGCCGGGCAGCTTTATTCCCGCTCTATCGGCCCGGCTCGGGTCGCTGAAATGTCGGCAGGGTCGCTTCCAACACCGTCTTCATCCGCGCGAGCGCTGCCGCTTCGCCATCCACCGCATCGGTTTGCATCAGCACGTAAGCCCAACGATCCGCGCGCGCCTGGGTCAGCCGCTGCCAGGCGTCCCGGAAAAACATGCCGCCATGTGACCCCGCCACGACCTCCGCGCCCACAAACCAATAGGCCGTCAATTGCGGTACGATGGTCTTGCCACGCGGGCCGCGAATTTCCCGCTGCACGCGAAGGATTGTCGCCGGAAACGTGCGATCATCCTCACCCGGATAAGCAAAACGGTGGTCCATCTGCCCGCCGATGGTCCAGCCTTGGCCGACGAGACAGAGCTCGGGGCGGTGAATCGACGTGCGGTCGCGCCCACTCAGCACGATCGACAGAAACACCTGTTCGCGCGGGTCACGGAACGCGACGTAGGTCTTTCGCGAATACCCGGTGTCCGGCGGAAGGATGGCCCGTTCCACCGCCGTGACTTCCGCCCGCCGCCCGATCCATTCCGTCCCGATAAAACCCGGCAGGTCCACCGGATTCACCCCATCGGGAGCAAGGACCACCCCGACCTCGCCACCCGCGGGCGAGCGGGTCAGTTCCCGCAAAAACCCCATCTGTCCCGCGGCGAGCAGCACAATGAGTCCCGCGACTGCAAACGGTGCTGCACTTCGTTGCGTGTCCCTTTCCGAATCATCCGGCCGGCGCACGTCCCCCGCCGGAATCTCCGTCTCCGGCAGCCACCGCCGCAATGCACTGATACCCGCCAGCACGCCTCCGAACACGATCACAAACACGCCATAACCCATGACCTCGTGCGCGCGATCACCCCATGCCGGGCCACCCGCTTCCGCGGCGAAAATGATCGAAATGATCCGCACGACGTTGCCCAGATACACCAGCGGAAAACACGCGAGCAGCACGAGCGCGCGCCGCGTCCATGACTGGAAATTAAGGTATCCAACCAGCAAGGACAGCGCCGCCATCGCCGTCAGGGAACGCACCCCGGAGCAGGCGTCCGCCACATCATAGTTATAAGCGCCCTCCGGTGCGACTAGCTGCGTGCCACTGCGCAGAACCTCAATGTTCGCCAGCTGCGCGATCACCATGCTCGCATCCACGACGCGCAGCCGCAGCCACAGGCCAAATCCCAGCGCATCGAGCACGCTGAGCGGCAACGCAAACACCAGAAACGTCAGCGGAAAAACCGCCGCCCGCCCCCACCTCCGTCCTCCTCCGAGCCGCAGGAGTCCCCACGTGAAAATCAGCAGCGCCACCACTGAGATGCGCGCCTGCTGGGCGGCAAACCCGAGCCCGTGCAACGCCAGTCCTGCGATCAGCGCCGTCGCCGCGGGCATCATCGCCCGGAACTCCGCGGAGCCGCCGGGCGGCGCCGATGGACGTGCGCGGGCGTCCACGGGCTTCACCTTCGCCGCCGCTGCATTCGCGCTCCCGGCAACGTTGCGCCACAAAAGCCAGCCGCTCAACGCCAGGATCATCCAGCCGTGCTGAGTTTCAGAGGCGGCATTCATCCACTGAAACCCCCACCAATAGAACAGCGAAGACGTTTCGATGTATCCACGGCTGGCGTTGCCGAAGAATTGAAACACCGCAAAACCCGCGGCAGCGGCCACGGCAGCCGCCACCCATCGCGAACGAAGGGCGGGCTGACGGCTTGCCGGCTTCAACTCCATCTCCTATCGCTGCACTCGAACTCTCCCGCCGCCAAGCTGAACCGCCATGAAGCTCCTCGTGTTTGCCCATACGCCCCCTCCGGTGCATGGGCAGAGCCTTATGGTCGAAACGCTGGTCGACGGACTCGCGCACGATCCCAACGTGCAGATTTTGCACGTTAACCCCCGCTTGTCCCGCGACAGCCGCGACATCGGTCGCTGGCGTCCCGGCAAGGGGTTCAGCCTGCTTCGCGCCTGCGCTCAGGCTTGGCGACTGCGCATCACGCAGGGGCCGGCGTTCTTCTACTACGTTCCCGCTCCCGGAAAACGCAGCGCCTTGTATCGCGATTTCGTGGTCATGTTGCTGTGTCGCCCCTTATTCTCCGGCCTGATCCTCCACTGGCATGCCGCCGGATTGGGCGCGTGGCTCAAGCAACACGCGAGCGGCTTGGAACGTTGGCTGGCGCAGCGCCTCCTCGGCGGAGCGACATTGTCGATCGTGCTCGGGGAAAACCTTCGGGACGACGCTGCCGCTCTGCACTCACGTCGCATCAGCATTGTTCGCAACGGCATCACCGATCCTAATCCCAACCCGTCGCCACGGCCGGCCACACCGCGGACCCATCGCGAGGCAGTTTTTCTCGGACTGTGTTCGCGCGACAAAGGCCTCTTCGATGCGATCGCTGGCGTGCAGCTGGCGAACGCCCGCGCGCGAGCCCACGGGCAGTTGCCGACAAGGCTCAGCGTTGCCGGCGATTTCCCTGATGCCGCGACGGAAGCCGCGTTCAAGCAAGCTGTGGCGGCGGAAAATATCACCCCGCGTGCAGCGGCTTCAATCGAGCCAGGGATTTCGGTGCGTCAGGTCGGCTTCGTGCGCGGTGCCGGGAAAACGACGCTCCTGCAAAATGCGGATGTGCTCATTTTCCCGACCGCCTACGCTCACGAAACCCAAGGGCTTGTCGTAGCCGAGGCGCTGGCTTTCGACGTGCCTGTAATCACGACCCGCTGGCGCGCCGTGCATGAGGGTTTGCCCGAGAAGCACGTTTATCTCGTGGACCCCCAGCGCCCCGATCAGATCGCCGACGCCCTCGATGCGATCCACATCGCCGGCTCGCCGGGCGGAACGTTGCGAGCGCACTTCCTCGCGCACTACACCCGCGAGCGCCACCTCGCCGCGATCGCTGAACAGCTGGCGCGGATCAGCCCGGCCCCTCGTAAACGCCCTTTTAAAAGGTGAGCCCGGACCTTCAGCGTAGCTTTCAGCACGCCCCTCGTCCGCGACCGGCCCTGCGCGAGCGCAGGCCCGTAGCTTGAAACGGTGTCAGTGAATGGGTAGGAGCCTTACCCCGAATTCGCGCACCCACCAGTCGGGCCGAACTCGGGCGGCGTGGCTAGCGTGAGGCGGGTTCCAATCCTGCGTAAACCACCGCCCATTGTCCGGCGAGCACCGGAGCGGTGAATGACCGAATCGTCTCGGGCGTGATTCGCACGCGGGCCAGAGCGTCCGTCTCCACCAGCGAGGTGATGGCCCGCGCCAAGTCGGCCACGTCGCCCGTGCGAAAGGTCCAACCCGTTTCGCCCGGGCGCACCAAATCAACCACCCCACCCGAATCAGCCCCGAGACCCGGCACGCCCGCGCGCAAGCTCTCGAGCAGCGCAATCGAAAAAGGTTCCGCTTGTGAGGTCACGAGCAGGCAGTCGACCGAAGCCAACAATGCGTCCGAGTTCGGCTGCTCCCCTAACCAGGAGACCTGTCCCTCCAGCCCGAGCGCGGCGGTGCGCGCTCGCAGCTGCCGGGCATAAGCGCGGGATCCGGTGGTCGTATCCGGAGAACCGATATGCTGAAAGCTGACCCGCTCGCGAACGCCCGGCGGCAGCGCCGCCAGTGCTTCAATTACGTCATGCCAGCGTTTCCAGGAGACCAGCATCCCGATGCCACCCAGTCGTAGCACTTTACCGGATACAGGTCCCCGCGGGTCGAGCGGGACAGGCAGCGCCGTCACGCCACCGGGAATACACTGGGTCCAATCCTCCCCTCCGATTCCGTAGTAACGCTTCATGGCCGGACTCAGCCAGAACAGCCGCGACCCGAGTCGCCGCGACGCCCGCCGATAAAACCAGCGCTGACGTCCATAACAATGGACGCTTGCGACAACGCGCCGCTCGCCAGAGGCCACCAACCGCTGGGCGACCAGCAGACCGGCCCGGGAATGCGCGTGAAAAATCCGACCGGGCTCCGCGTCGAGCCAAACGCGCATGGCCCGCGCCACCGCTCGCGCCCGCCACCAGGTTTTCCAGCCAATCACTTCCGCGTCGATTGCCGGCAGCTCGAGCGTGGGCAGCGGCGGCGAGCGACGTTGGGTGAAACCCGGACTCACGCCGAGCACGCAGGAAAAAACCTCCGCGGCCGCAAGTGTCCGAATTGCGGATACAATCCCCCCCTGATCATTTTGGGCTCCGGTGTAGTGCAGCACTGTCAGGTTCGCTTGCGCAGCCATTCACCGACTATTGCCGAAATCCCAGGCCCAATGCGCAAGATTTCTTCACGGCACCGCGCGTCGCCACGGCCTCGCACGATCGCTAAACGCCAAAAAACGCGTTCCCCAAAGTTCAAGCAGCGACCAGTTTGATGTCGCATATGCGACATCAAACTGGTCGGCGGCGGAATCCCTCCTTGGAGTCCGAAGCGCTGCGAGGACGCGACGAGGCGGGTCTGGCCTCAACCCAAAACTCGGTCTTGCCTTCGTCCCAAGGCCATTGGAGCGGCGACTTGAGATGAGCTGAGATTGCCACCCCACCGCGTAGCTTGCGCCCTTTGCCCGGTTCTGCCCGCATCGCGGCGGGTAGCATCCATGTCGTCGCTCTCCGGCAACTCCTCTCTTCGGCTTATTCCCATCCTCCTTGCTCAAGGGGTCGGCGTGGCCTGCGGAGTCGCCGGCGTGAAGCTCAACTCCCAGTTCCTGCCGCCCGATGTCCTCGGGTTCTACGGGGTGTTCCTAACGTTGGCGCCGCTCGGGATGTGGGTTGTGCATGCGGGCGTGGTGAAGTTCGTCGTGCGCCAATGGGCCGGCAGCGCCAACCGGCCGCACTTGCTTCGCCATGCCTTCGGCCTCTGGGCGCGGCGCCTGCCATGGCTCGCGTTGCTCGCAGTTCCCGCGGCGTTTGCTCTCACGCGATTGGGCGATTCGAGTACCGCGGTTGCCTGGCTCGCGCTGTTTCCCGCGGCCGGTTTATTGGTGGTGGGCGCCCTGGCGCAAAGTGCGCTCCAAGCTGAAGGTGCGCATTGGCGCGATTGCGCGGTTTCGGTCTGCGGATCCGCCTCGCGCACGTTTGCCCCACTGCTGTGGTTCGTTTTCGGAGGAGGAAGCGTGCACGCACTCTGGTCAGGCTTCGGAATCCACGCGCTCCTGTTTGCTGGCGCCGGAATCTGGGCTCTGCAGCGGTACTGGCTGTCTTCACGCGCGTCGGCGGAAGCCGCCCCGACCACCCTTCCCTTGGCGTTTGCGGGACCGCTCTTCGTCGTACTCGCCACCACTGGCTGGATTCTGGCCGGTCTGAACCGCTGGCTGGTCGCCGGTTTCTTCGGCGAAACCGAAGCCGGTTTCTTCACCCTCGCCGGGGGAGCAGCCGTGGTCCTCTCGGCTACGCTCGGCTCCGCGTTCATCCAGTATTTCCAACCCGGTTTCTTCGCTCTTGGTGATATCCCCGAAAAACGCGCCCACCTCGCGCAACGCGTCGATCGTGCCGCGCTGGCTTACACGGTCGTGGCGCTCGCGGTGATTGGCGGATTCGCCCTTGCCTCGCCCGTCATGATTGGACCGTTGATCGATGAACAGTACCGCGGTGCACTGCCGTGGATCTTACCCGCGGGCTGCTTCGGCGTGGCGACGATTACCACGGTGTTCTATCAATCGCTGCTGCTGGCAGGACGTCGCGAATCCGCCTGCGGTCCCGTCGAGCTCACCACCGCAGCCGTGCTCGCGACGGGTTGCGTGGCTACCGCAGCAATCGACGCCACCTGGTTCGCCCGCTGGCTTGTCCTAACTCCGCTGATACCGTGGGCGCTCACGCGTCCGCTCGCACGCCGGTATTTTCTCAAACCGGGTGAAGCCGCAACGCCCGCACTGGCCCGGTAAAAAACATGCGCGCGGCCAGGCTCCGTTGTCCCCGGTGCGCCGCAGCGATCGCGCGCCCGCCCAGCCGCAGCGCCGCCCAGGCTCCTGCCGCCGTGCGATCACAGGCGAACGAGCGCCGCGCCTGATACGCGGCATACACCACGTAGCCTTCAATCAGGCATGAGCGGGCGCCGCGGCGCCACGCCTCCCCCGCGGAATCCGCACGGATCGCCGCCCAAGCGTCCGCCATGCGCTCGGGACGACCGGCACGTCGACGCGCCGAAAGGAGCTGAATGACTGAGCGGCTCTGCTCGATCTCGCGTCGCCGTTGCTGCGTCGTCTGCGCGCCATACCAGCGGTAACGAAGCATCACTTCGGGCAGCACGGCGAATTCCCTCTGCTCCACGGCCCGGGCCTGAAAATCCAAGTCGGCGGCGAACGGAAACTCCGGTCGATACGGAAACGCTTGAAACAACTCCCGCCGGCCCATCGCCGCGGGCGTCACGATCGGTCCGCCAAAAGGCACGTAAATAGCGTGCTCTTCGGCGCGGGGCAAACAAAACACCTCACCGATCGGCCGCTCGTTTTCATCGATGCGGACGGCGCGTCCGGCGACAAGTGCGACGTTGGGCCGATGGCGGAAGGCTTCCACCTGGCAGGCGAGGCGATCCGGTTCCGAGAGATCATCGTAATCTTGCAGCGCAATGAATTCGCCCTGCGCTGCCGCGACTCCCGCGTTATGGCCGGCGGGAATTCCTTCGTTGCGGGAGAGCCGAACCCAGCGCAGGCGCGGATCACGGCCCAGTTCGCCAAGCGCATCGGCGGGAAGGCCGGTACCGTTATCGACCAGCACCACTTCAAGATCGCGCCACGTTTGATTCAAGGCGCTCGCGAGCGCCGGCCGCAGATACGGCGAGTCGCGATGGAACATCATGAGCAGCGAAACAACCGGCATTGCGGCAAAGGGAAACTGCCGGTCGCGTGCACCGCAAGCTGTGTTCGGCGGCGGCCGGGACCGAATGTGAGTTTAGAGACCTGAGATTTCAGATCTCTGCGTAGAGATTTGAGTCGTTCGGAACCCGTCGCGGTGTCATCGAAGCGTCGTTCGTCCATGACGCTCACTCCTGCCTGGCGCACCCGTCTGTTCGCGTCGGTCGCCACCGTGGTGGCGATTGGGCTGGGCGTGCAGATCGCGCAAGGAGCCTTTTTCTGGCCGGCGTTGGCGACAGGATTGCTGGCGGCGATCGTGGTCATTTCGATCCAACCGCGATCCCTGTTGGCCCTTCTGCTCGGCGGAGCGGTCGTGGGTTACATCGTCGGCAATCGAGGATTTGCTCAAATCTCGCTGAGCCCGTCGTTTCCCTTGTTGGCGGGGGAGTTCGTGCTGTTGGTGGGTGGCGCGATCCTGTTCGTCCAATGCGCCTGGCGTCATGAACTGCCTTTTCGCCGCGACCTCCTCAATGTAAGCCTCCTCGTCTGGATGGTAGCCGGCACGCTGCGGGTGTTGTTTGATGTGCGGGACTACGGCTTCGCGGCGCTGCGCGATTACGCGCTCGTTTACTATGCCGGCTTCTTCTTTCTGGCTCAGCATGTGGCCCGGGATCCGATGGCAGGCCGCTTTCTGCTGCGGTGCGTGCTTTTCTCCTGCGTTGCCCTGCTGGGGATTCATCCGCTCTTCTCCGCCTTCCCTGACTTTTTCGTCAATACGCTGACTGTTCGCGGCATCCCGTTGATCTTTTTCAAGGACGACTTGGTGGGGAACTTCATGTCCGTGGGTTCGCTGCTGGCCTACATTGAGTACGAACGTTCCCGGCGGGTGCCTTGGCTCCTGGTGAGCATCGGTCTCGCGGGGATGATGCTCACCACCAGTAGTCGCTCCTCGATGGTAGCGCTGGCAATTGGCGCGGGATGGCTCGCAGCCGGGGGCCGCTGGCGCTTTTCCGGCGCCCTGGCAGTTAGCGGCGTGATCGCGGCAATCGGCATGGTCGCGGCAGCGGAGTTCCAGAACCAGTCATGGCGACAGACGCCGGTCCACCAGGTTTATGAACGCGTGTTATCAATCGCGGATCCACTGGGGCAACGCGCCTACCAGATGGACAACGCCTTCAAGGGCGAGAACAACGTCTTCCGGATGGTCTGGTGGCGCGCCGCGGTGACTGAAACGGTGGAAACAAATGGCTGGGTTGGACTGGGTTTCGGCCACGACCTGGCCGCGCGGTTTGCGCAACAGTATCTTCCGGAGGCAAACGACGATTTTTCCGCGCGAAGTCCGCACAATGTCCTGATCACCGTCTTTGCTCGAATGGGCGCGGTGGGATTCGCGGCGTTTTTGGCTGTGATGGCCAGCATGGCCATGGCGACGTGGCGGGCGGTACGGCAAGGCGGGTCGGAGTTCACGGCCGCCGGGCCTTGGATCGCGGCGTGGGCCCTATTCGTTGCGGCGTGCTTCGGCGTGGTGCTGGAAGGACCGATGGGGGCGGTGGTGTTCTGGACCTTGCTCGGCCTTGCGAACGGGCCGACCGTCGCGGAAGCGGAGGCTGCCCTCGACAGATCAACTCACGAAGACGACGTCTACACATCTGACGCGCGATCGAAGAAACCGAGCGGTGACGTTCATGTTTCGGGCCGGAGTTAAGCCAACTGGAAGGTGGGTTGGGCACGCCGCCGAGCTGAGACTCGACTCACACCGGCCTGGCGTTCAACGCCTGGGGCCCGGCTTCCCTCCGTCGAAAAATGCAGCTTTGCTGCATTATCGCAGATTACGTTTGGATCGGAACTTGCCTGACACGGTCGGCACGCGTGAAGTCGTTCTCGCCTAGTGAAGCTCGCCTCACCCACTGATTATTTCCGCGTATTCAGGACGACCACCCGAACGAATTGGGACGTCCTAACGCCGCTCGCGCTCATTGGGCTGAGTCTTTTCGGGATCGCGTTCATCTACTCGGCTCAATTTTCAGATCCGCGGTTCACCAACGTAACCGGCCTGCGCAGCCTGTTACGGCAGGACTGGTTTAAGCAGATTGTGTTTCTTGGTGCTGGCACAGTGATTTACGTGGTGGTTTCGCTGATCGATTACCGGTTTTGGCTAAGTGTGGCGCACTGGCTCTACCTTGCATGTCTGGTTCCGCTGATTGTGGTTTTCTTTCCGGGAGTCGGTGGGGCGGCGGCGGAACGATGGGGAGCGCAACGTTGGATCGATCTGGGCCCTTTTACCTTCCAGCCGGCGGAGACGGCTAAGATTGGGGTGCTATTGATCACAGCCGCGATCCTGGTACATTCCAAGGTGGGCACCGTGCGGCAATCCCTTGGCACACTGGGGAAATTGGCCCTTGCGGTAGGCGCACCCATGTTCCTTATCCTGTTACAGCCGGACTTGAAGTCGGCGATTGTCCTGCCCCCGATGGTGTTCTCGATGTTGTACGTTTCGAAGCTTTCCCCCCGTTTTTTCGTGGGGGCGCTCGGCGCGTTTTTGACCATCGTGACCCTCGTGAGCTGGGATAGCGTGCGTTATGTAAACTTCATGGAGTCGCACGGCTACAAGTTCCTGGTGGATCGCGGCAAGTTCCAGGCCTCGGGCCAGGGCATCATGCCGTTTCACGATTATCAGCGGGACCGAATTCTGGCGTTTGCGGCCCCGGAAAAAGTGGATCCCTCTGGTACCGGCGTGGCCTATAACCTTTCCCAGTCACTTATTTCCGTCGGCAGTGGAGGCCTTACGGGCAAAGGCTGGACGGATGGCTGGCAGGCGCAGCTCGGCTACCTGCCGCGCACGGTTGCGCATAACGATTTTATTTTCTCGGTTATTGCCGAGGAAAAAGGATTTCTGGGAAGCCTCACGGTCCTGGGCCTGTTTGGAATAGTGTTATTCAACGGCATTCGCATCGCTGGTTCCGCAAGGGATCGGCTGGGGACCCTGATCGCCATTGGCGTGACGGCGCTCTTCACGGTGCATATGTTTGTGAACATCGCCATGACCATCGGGCTGGTGCCTATTACGGGCATACCGCTTCCCTTTATCAGCTACGGTGGCTCCTTTGTGCTTAGTTGCTGCTTGCTGCAAGGACTGGTCCAGAGCGTCTGGCGCTTCAGGAAGGATTTCATATGAGATCCCCGGCGTCATTGACCGCTCTGCCAGAATTTCCTGCGCCGCGACTCTTGCGCTTGGGCGCCTCCGTGAAAACCCGACACGACACCCAAAATGAGCGATCAACAGCAATCGCGGCCTCCAACCGGCGTCCCGGCGGACGTCGCCCAACAACAATATGACGAAGAACTCGTCAATCCACCCACGCCGCACGAGTCCGAACCGGTCAGCCAGGCTGAATTAAAAGCCGGCGCCGCCGATCGCGCGAAACAGCGTCCTCTCCTCCAGAAGATTCTCGCGGTGTTCCAGAAGGAAAAAGGCTCGTACCGCGAGCTCATCATCAATTCCGAGCCGCTCGAAAAACGGGTCGCCTTACTCGTCGATGGTCGACTCGAGAAATTCGAGATCGAGCGCGATTCCGACAATCGGATGGTGGGCGGCATCTACAAAGGCCGAATCAAGAACCTCGACCCCGGCCTGAAGGCCGCGTTCGTGGACATCGGCTACACCAAAAACGCGTTTCTCCATTACTGGGACATGCTCCCGGCCGCCGCCGATTCGTCGGTCGAGGTCGTGCGCGTGAACAAGAAGAAGAACGCCCCCGAGCGTCCTTCCGAGCCGACCGTCAAGGATATCCCTCATCTCTATCCGCCGGGCAGCGAGATCGTAATTCAGGTCACCAAGGGCCCAATCGGAACCAAGGGACCACGCACCACGACCAATCTGTCCATCCCCGGACGTTATCT
>Ga0163144_10001973_pt1 | contig 48008 bp, 42 predicted proteins | sample OliLak19BULKMAT1_FD_123175 | JGI IMG/M metagenome (GOLD analysis project Ga0163144, IMG submission 123175) | Freshwater microbial mat bacterial communities from Lake Vanda, McMurdo Dry Valleys, Antarctica - Oligotrophic Lake LV.19.BULKMAT1 | ecosystem: Environmental > Aquatic > Freshwater >... | reverse complement strand
GCGGATCACGTAGTCGGCCAGTGGCGGTGTCGCCAGGAGCTTGCGCAGGTATTTCATCGCCGCCAGCAGCGCATCGCGGTCGATCTGGTCGGCGAGATAATTGGGCTGGATCTCGGGCTTGGCCGTGGGATCGGCGGAGAGCGCCTTCACGTGGCCGGTGCTCTCGGGGCGAAGCTGCGCCGCGCCTAAGGTCATGCCGGGCACGGTGTCGAGCACCGTGGTGCCGTAGCGGCCGCCGCCGTAGCTCGCGGGCGCGAAGTAGAGCTGCATGTCGGGCGTGGCGAGGCCGGGGCGAGTCTTGAGGTAGCCGCCGGCGTGGCTGGGTGCCGTGGTCAGCAGGCCCTTGCGGCTGATCGCGTAGCGCAGGACTTCGCCCACGAGGCGCAGGCCGCGGCTCTTCTCGTTGAGCGAGCCGGCGCCCTTCACCAGGGCCGAGACGCGGATGGCGTAGTGGTCGCGGAAATTGTGGCCGACGCCGGGCAGCGCATGCTTCACCGCCACGCCGATGGCGCCGAGGTCGTCGGGATGGCCGATGCCGGAGATTTGCAGGAGCTGCGGCGTGTTGATGGCGCCGCCGGCCAGGATGACGTCGCGCCGTGCCTTGATCGAGTGCGACTGTCCGTTCTGGCGATAGGTGATACCGGTCGCCCGCTTGCCGTCGAGGTCGACCCGCTCGACCAGTGCCCGCGTGATGACGCGCACGTTGCCGCGCTTCAGCGCCGGCTTCAGGTAAGCATCGACCGGGCTCCAGCGCCGCCCGTTCTTCATCATGTTCTGGTAGAGCAGTGTTCCTTCCTGGTCGCCGCAATTGTAGTCGGGCGTGCGTTTTAGCCCGAGCGCCTCGTTGGCGGCCATGTAGGCGTCGCTCAGAACATGCGGATCGCGCTGGTCCTCGATGACCAGCGGGCCCGAACGGCCGCGCACGGCATCGTCGCCGCCGTCGCGGCTCTCGGCGCGCTTGAAGTAGGGCATCAGGTCGTCCCACGACCAGCCGCGGCAGCCGAGCTGCGCCCAGGTGTCGTAGTCGGCCGCCTGGCCGCGCACGTAGAGATGTCCGTTGATCGAGCCCGAGCCGCCCAGCACTTTTCCGCGCGGGAATCTTATCTTGCGGCCGTCGATATACGGCCCCGGCGCCGTCTCGTAGCCCCAGTTGAGCTTGTCGTTGTAGACCGTCTTGTTGAAGCCGGCCGGCACCTTGATCCAGATATGGTTGTCGCTGCCGCCCGCTTCGATCACCGCGACGCTGTTCTTGCCCGACTCCGAAAGCCGATTGGCCAGCACGCAACCCGCCGCACCGGCGCCCACGATCACATAATCGAATTCTTCCATTGTCCTGCTCCCAAGGTCTTTCAGACCGAAGCCTATGACCCCTCCGGCCTTCGGCCACCTCCCCAGATGACTGGGGAGGCACATGATTTTTCTCCTCCCCATTCAAATGGGGAGGTGGCCCGAAGGGCCGGAGGGGTCATGAGCGTCACGCCGCCACCACCAGCGTCGACGCCAACTGCCGTACCGACTTCACCATCGCCATGGCGACCAGCTTGCCGGTCTTTCTGTTCTCTTCGCTGACGGCCACGTCCTCCATGAAGGTGAAGCGGCCGAACGCGCCTCGGGCTTCCAGCTCGACGATGTGGGTGGTGAGGGTGGGATCGGCCACGATCACCACACGCGTCCTGTCGAGGCCGATGCCGGCGATCGCGGCGGCGGCGGAAATGTTGACGTTCTGCGGATAGAGCCGCGCACCCTCGCGCACCGGACCGTCGAACACGGTGTAGGGTGTCTTGAGGGCATCGAGATCAACCAACGTTTCCGCGATCGTGCCCTTCCAGGCCGAGGGGTCCTTGCGCACCGTGACGGTAACGCTGTCCAGCCCGCCGACCGCGGCGCTGCTCAGAATGTCGAGCGCGCCGATGCCGGCCGAGGGCAGGATCAGCCGCTTGCCGCTGGCCTTGGCCGCCGCCAGCAGCCGATCGAACAATGCCGTGTCGGTGAAAGCGCCAACCGAGGTGACAAGAAAATCCGCGCCGCCTTCCAGGACGCGCTGGCCGTGTGCGCGCACGGCCTCGTGGCCGGCGCATTCGGCGACCGCGTCGAATTTATGGGCGAAGAAGCGGTCGGGCTCGTGCGTCAGCACGCCTTCCTGGCGCGACCGCCGCACCAGCACGGACACCAGCTCGATATTCTCCAGGTCGGCTGCTTCGACATGCTTGCCGATCGCGCCATAGCCGATCAGGCCAAGCTTCACGGGCTCACCTTCACGAGAGGCGGGCCTCCACCCAGCGCGCCCAGGCGATGAGCTGGTCGTCGCTGCGCAATGGCGCGATCAGTTGCACCGAGAGCGGCAGGCCGAACGGGCCCGCGTTGAAGGGCAAGGCAACGCAGGGCGTGCCGAGCAAGGTCCAGAAACGGTTGAAAATCGGATCGCCGGTGTAGCCGAGGCCGGCCGGCGCCTCGCCGCGGGCGGTGGGGGCCAGCAGGAAGTCGAAGCGCTCCCATACGGCGCCGAGATCGGCCAGCGCCCTGCGCTTGCGCTTCTTCGCATCTGCGAGCTGGGCGCGAGTGACGCCGTCGCCCACCTCGAGGGCTGCCGTCAGGCCGGGCGACAGGAGATGCGGGAAGCGGGCGCGTTCCGGCGCATAGTGCTGCGTCGCCTCCTTGGTCATCACCCGGTTGTGCGCGGTGATCAGCGGTCCCCAGCTCTCGGGCATCTCCCAGTCGCGCACTTTGGCGCCGCGGGCCCGTAAGGTGCGGGCGGCGAGCTCGATGTTCTTGCTGTTGTAGGGCTCGGACTGGTCCCACCACAGGGTGCGGCAAAAGCCGATGCGCGGCGCGTGCTGCGGCGGATCGGCCGGGGCATGGCCGTAGGCGGCGCGGATCAGGGCCAGATCGTTGGCCGTGCGGGTGAAGAAGCCCAGCGTGTCGAGGCTCCTCGCATAGGTCTTGATGCCGGTGGTATCGGCCCAGCCATAGGTGCCCTTGTAGGCCACGATGCCGTTGAAGGCGCCGGGGCGGATCACCGAGCCCGAGGTCTGCGTGCCGTAACCGATGGGCACCATGCAGTCGGCGACCGCCGCCGCCGAGCCCGACGAGGAGCCGGCCGGCGTATGGCGGAGATTGTGCGGATTGTGCGTCTTGCCGGCATGGCCGCCGGCGAATTCCGTCGTCACGGACTTGCCCAGCACGATGGCGCCGGCCTTCACGAGCTGTGTCACGCAGGCGGCGTCCTTGCCCACGACATGGTCGCGGTAGATCGGCGAGCCGCAGGTGGTGGGCATCGTTTTGGTCGAGATGATGTCTTTTACCGCCAGCGGAATGCCGTGCAGCGGCCCGACCGGCTTGGCGCGCTTGTCGAGCATGTCGGCGCGCTTCAGGGCGCCCTCGGCGTCGAGCGCCTCCCAGGCATGTACCTGGCCCTCGCGGTGCTCGATGCGGTCGAGGCAGGCTTCGACGAGGTCGCGCGCCTTCAGCCGCTTCTGGGACATGCGCAGGACGGCCTCGCTGGCCGACAGTTTGTTGGGCGATTTCGCCATGCGTATCTTCCCCCTCGTGCTCGCTTAGGTCCATGATGGCCGAGCACAGGAGTGGTGTCATCCCGAACGCAGTGAGGGATCTTTCGCGTAGCCTCAAAGGTCCCTCGGCCTTAAGGCCTCGGGATGACACCGGGTCCGTAATGACGCTCCAAGACGGAGACTGAAGCCATGAGCACCCCCTTCGCCGTCCAGAAGATCGGCCACGCCGTGGTCTATGTCAGTGACCTCGAGCGTTCGAAGCGCTTTTATACCGAGGTGCTGGGCTTCAAGGTCTCGGACGTCTACCCCGGCACGATGATGCCGGGCGGCATGGTGTTCCTGCGCTGCAACGGCGACCATCATTGCCTGGCCCTGGTCGGCGATCGCGCGCCGGAGGCCGGCGCCGACAAGAGCCTGCACCATTTGGCGTTCGAGCTCGCGACGCTCGACGAGGTTTTCCGCGCCCGCGATCATCTGAAGGCGCACGGCGCCAAGCTCACCTATGAAGGCCGCCGCCGCGCCGGGTGCCAGGTCGCGGTCGAATTCCTCGACCCCGACGGTCATCACCTCGAACTCTATTGGGGTGTCGACCAGATCGGCGCCGACGACCGTTCGCGGCCGTGGGAGGAATGGCGCCAGACCATGACCCTGGAGGACGCCGTGCGTCACGCGCCGCCGGGCCAGGACACGACCCTGCAGGACGCGGCGTTGCGAGCGCGCCTCGAAGCGGGAACCGACCGACCCTAGGAGAAGTCTCATGGCCGCAAGTGTGATGTTCCATGACGGCAACCGCGAACTGCAGGACCAGTTCGACAGTCGGCGCATTGCCGACCGGCTGGAGGAGAAGCTCACCCGCTTTGAATTCACCGATAACGATCGCGCCTTCATCGAGGGGGCGATGTTCTTCTTCCTCGCCACAGCCGATGTCGAGGGCAAGCCGGACTGTTCCTTCAAGGGCGGCACGCCGGGCTTCGTGCGAATCGTCGGCGCCAATGAGCTTGCCTTTCCCGACTACGACGGCAACGGCATGTTCAAGAGCCTGGGCAATGCCCTGGTCAATCCGTCGGTCGGACTGCTGTTCATCGACATGGGCGAGAAGCCCAGGCGGCTGCGTGTGAACGGCGAAGCTACGGTAAGCCGTGACGATCCGCTGATGCAGCGCTTCGCCGGCGCCCAGCTCCTGGTCCGGGTCAAGGCGCGGGCGATCTTTCCCAATTGCCCGCGCTACATCGTGACGCCGGGGACGGCGGAGGCGTCAAAGTACGCGCCGCGCCCCGGTTACGAGCCGCCGGAACCCACCTGGAAGGGCTTCGACGACTTCAAGGACTACATCCATCCGCGGCAAAAGACGCCCAGCGGAGAGTGACAGCGTGAGCAAGCGGTTTGCCATCATCGGCGCGGGCATGTCGGGCATCCTGGCCGCCATCAAGCTGAAGCAGCGCGGCATCGAGGATTTCACGATCTACGAGAAGGCCGGCCGCCTTGGCGGCACGTGGCGGGACAATACCTATCCCGGCCTTTCCTGCGACGTGCCGAGCCATGTCTATGCCTATTCCTTCGAACTCAAGGGCGACTGGACGCGGCGCTTCTCGCCGGGTGCCGAGATCCAGCGCTACTTCGAGGCCGTGGCCGAGAAGTACGGCATCGAGCGGCACATCCGCTACAACAGCGAGATCACCCGCGCCGAGCATGTCGACGGCCGCTGGCGGCTCAGGACCTCGAGTCGCGCAACCGACACGGTGGATTTCATGATTGCCGCGACAGGCGTGCTGCACCATCCCATGGTGCCCGACATCCCCGGCCTCGCCGACTTCAAGGGGCCGAAGTTTCACTCGGCGCGCTGGGGTCATGCCGTGCCGATCCACGGCAAGCGCGTCGGAGTCATCGGCACCGGCTCGACCGCGATCCAGATCGTGCCGGCGCTTGCCGATCGCGTCGCCAAACTCGCGCTGTTCCAGCGCACCGCCCAGTGGGTCCTGCCGCTCGCCAACCCGTTCTACAGTGCCGAGGAGAAGGCGATGTTCCGCGCCTCGCCCGAGCAGCTCCAGCAATCCTACGATTTCTGGTCGCAGCGCTTCGTCGACACTTTCGCGCGTGCCGTGATCGGCAACCAGGATGAGCTTCAGAAGATCGAGGACGCCTGCCGCCTCAACCTCGAGGAGAATATCCACGATCCCGAACTGCGGCGCCGACTGACGCCCGACTACCGCGCCGCCTGCAAGCGGCTGATCATGTCGGACGAGTTCTATCCGGCGATGCAGAAGCCCAATGTCGAGTTGGTGACCGAGGGCATCGACCGCATCGAAGCGACGGGCGTGCGAACGAAGGACGGCGTGCTGCACGTGCTCGACGTGCTGGTGCTGGCAACCGGTTTCGACGGCCACGCCTTCCTGCGGCCGATGGAGGTTTTAGGCGAGGGCGGGCGCACGCTTGCGGAGGCGTGGTCGGAAGCCAACGAAGCCTATCGTTCGGTGGCAGTCCCGGGATTTCCCAACTTCTTCATGCTGGTCGGGCCCAACAGCCCGATCGGCAATTTCTCGGTGATCATGATCTCCGAGCTGCAGATCGATTATATCCTGCAGCTCGTCGACCTCGTCCTCGAGGGCAAGTGCCGGGCGGTGGCGCCGTCGGCCGCCGCCGCGCGGCGCTTCAACGATGCGCTGCACGAGGCCATGAAGGGCACCGTCTGGGTGTCGGGCTGCCGCAGCTGGTACCTCGACAGGAACGGCAATCCGGCGCTGTGGCCGTGGAGCTTCGATCGCTTCCGCGCGGAAATGCAGAAGCCCGATCTCGCCGACTTCGATCTCGCCGCTTAGGGGCTTTGCGTGGGAAACCTCGAACGCTGGCGCAGCCACAACCCGATGTCGGATCCCGGGACCGGGATTTTGGGGTTTGTCGGATTGCCAGCCGACGTCGGTGCGCTTTGCCGCATCGTCCAGGGTGTCCTCATTCACTCGGACTGGATCGCGGCCTACGGTGCCTCCGAGGCCGAGTTTCGAACGGTGTCCCGTGAGACGTTGCCGCTGGCTGCGCGGCTACGGCAGATCGGCGAGGCCGATTCGAGGGCATTGGCCCTGGAGCGCGCGACCGACAAGCGGGCCGTCGGTACCTGTCGCGCCTATGCCTTGATGCTTTGCGGCATGCTGCGGCAACAGGGCGTGCCGGCACGCGTGCGCTGCGGCTTCGCGTCCTACTTCAAGAAGCCGTGGGAGGATCACTGGATCTGCGAGTATTGGCGCGACGGCCACTGGCACCAGGCCGACGCCCAGCTCGACAAGATCATCGCGCCGCGGCTGGGCATCGCCTTCAATCTGGCCGACCTGCCGGCGAACATGTTCATCACCGCCGGCGAGGCTTGGCGGCGTTGCCGATCGGGAGAGGCTGATCCGGCGATCTTCGGTCATGGCGAGGCGGCAGCGGGCCTATGGTTCGTCCGCGTCAATGTCGTGCGCGACCATCATTCGATGAACAATCGCGAGACCTCCGACTGGGATACGTGGCGGCAGGCGACGGCGGCACATCGCGTGCTTTCCGAGGCCGAGTGCGTGCAGGCCGACGGGCTCGCGGCGCATCCGGAAGCGCCGATCGTCGCGGCCCTCGTGCCACCGTGGTTACGTGCCTGACACCACGTCCGCTGGCGAAATCCGGCGGGCGTTTTCAGTGCGTCGGTTCGGCGGGCTTCGAAACGGGCGCCGGCGCCTGGCCCATCATGCCCTTGATCCGCTCGCGTCCTGTCTGGAAGGCCACGTAAAGACCGGGGATGACGAAGATGCCGAGGAACGAGGCGGCGATCATGCCGCCGAACACCGCGGTGCCGACGGCGCGCTGGGTGGCCGCCCCCGCGCCCGAGGCGATCACCAGCGGTACCAGGCCCAGGATGAAGGCGAAGGAGGTCATCATCACGGCGCGGAAGCGGAGCGCGGCGGCGGTGGTGGCCGCGGTCACGATGTCCTTGCCACTGGCGCGCTCGGCCATGGCGAACTCGATGATCAGGATGGCGTTCTTGGCGGCCAGCGCAATCAGCACGACGATGCCGATCTGGGTGTAGATGTTGTTGTCGAGGCCGCTGAGATAGAGCGCCAGCATGGCGCCGAACAGGCCGACCGTCACCGACAGCAGGGCGGCGACCGGGATCGACGTGCTCTCGTAGAGGCCGACCAGGAACAGGTAGGCGAACACCACGGCGAGGCCGAGGATGAAGCCGGTCTGGCCGGACGCGGCCTTTTCCTGCAGCGCGGTGCCGGTCCATTCGTAGGTGTAGCCGGCGGGCAGCGTCGCCTTGGCGAGCCTCTCCATTGCCGCCAGCGCCTCGCCCGAGGAATAGCCGGGGGCCGGGGCACCGTTGATCGTGACCGAGCGCAGGTTGTTGTAGCGGATGATCGACGAGGGCGCGGTGATCAGCTCGATGTTGGCCACCGCCTGCAGCGGCACGAGCTCGCCGCTGGCGGAGCGCACGCGGACGCGGAACACATCGTTGGCGGTCTTGCGGTCGGCCGCCTCGGCCTGGACCTTCACCTGCCAGGTGCGGCCGAACAGGTTGAAGTCGTTGGTGTAGCTGCCGCCCATCGCCGTCTGCAGGGCCGAGAAGATGTCGGCGATGTTGACGCCCAGCGCCTGGGCGCGCTCGCGGTCGAGTTTCAGGTTGATCTGGGGCGTGGCCGCGCCATAGGTCGTGAACACGCCGGCGAGTTCCGGCACCTGCTGGGCCGCCACCATGAGGCCGCGCGCCACGGCGGCGAGATCGGACGGCGAGGCGCCGGTCAGGCTTTCGAGCTGGAACTCGAAGCCGGCCGAATTGCCGAGCCCCATGATCGGCGGCAGGTTGAAGGCGAAGACGTTGGCCACCGCCACCTGGCTGAAGGCGGCGTTCAGCTCCTCCAGGGCGCGGAAGACCGAGAGGCTCGAATCCTTGCGCTCGCCGAACGGCTTTAGCGCGACAATGACCAGCGCCCGGTTGGGCAGCGCCAGCCCGTCAAGCAGGCTATAACCGCTGACCGAGAAGATGTTCTGCAGCCACGGCCGGCCAGCGACGATGCCTTCGACCTGCTCGACGGCCGCCAGGGTGCGGTTGGTCGAGGAGGCGTCCGGCAGCTGCAGTTCGGCCATGAAGGCGCCCTGGTCCTCGTCCGGCAGGAAGCCCGAGGGCACGAGGCTGGCGAGGCCGCCGGTGGCGGCGACGAAGCCCGCGACCAGCAGCAGCGAGATGAAGCCGCGGCGGGCGAGCGGTGTGACCACCCGGACATAGCCGTCGCGCGTCCTGTCGATGCCGTTCTGCAGCCGGGCGGTGATGCCGGTCGGCTTCTTGCGGTGGCGCAGGATCAGCGAGCAGAGCGCGGGCGACAGCGACAGCGCGTTGATCGCCGAGATCACCATCGACACCGACACGGCCACGGCAAACTGGGAATAGAGCTGGCCGGTGATGCCGGGAATGAAGGCGGTCGGAATGAAGACCGACAGCAGCACCAGGGTGATGGCGATGATCGGCCCGGTGACCTGGGTCATCGCCTTTTCGGTGGCTTCCGCCACCGTGAGGTTGGGTTCGTGTTCGAGGATGTGCTCGACCGCCTCGACCACGACGATGGCGTCGTCGACCACGATGCCGATCGCCAGCACCAGCGCCAGCAGCGAGACGGTGTTGGCCGAGAAGCCCAGCGCCAGCATGACGGCGAAGGTGCCGATCAGCGCCACCGGCACGGCGACGATGGGAATGATGGTGGCGCGCAGGTTGCCGAGGAAGATGAAGACGACCAAGGCCACCAGCACGAAGGCCTCGATCAGTGTGTGGATCACGCTCTCGATCGTGGCTTCGACGAACACCGTGGTGTCGTACATGATCTCGAAGGCGACATCGTCGGGCACCCGCGTCTCGAGCTCCTTCAGCGCCTTGCGGACGCCGCCGGCCGTGGCCAGTGCGTTGGCGCCGGGCAACTGGGCGATCTGGATGCCCGAGGCCGGCTTGCCATTGAAGCGGGCGGCCGAATCGCTGTTCTTGGCGCCGAGCTCGACGCGGGCGATGTCCTTGATGCGCACCAGTGCGCCATCGGAGGTCGCGCGCACGACGATGTTCTCGAACTCCTCGATCGTCGTCAGCCGGCCCTGGGTGGTGATGTTGAGCTGGAAGTCGACGTCGTTCGACAGCGGCGCGGCGCCGACCAGGCCGACGGCGGCCTGGACGTTCTGCGCCTGGACGGCCTTGACCACGTCGTTGGGCGTGATGTCGAGGCTCGACATGCGGTCGAGGTTGAGCCAGACGCGCATCGAATAGTCGAGCGCGCCGAACAGCGAGGCGTCGCCGACGCCGGGCACGCGTCGCAGCGTGTCGAGCATGGTGATGGTGGCGAAATTCGAGAGGAACAGCGCGTCGCGGGTGCCCTTGGGCGAGTAGATCGCGACTACCTGCAGCAGCGCCGAGGATTGTTTCTTGGTCGTGACGCCGTTGCGCTGGACCTCGGGCGGCAGCAGCGCCAGCGCCTGGTTGACGCGGTTGGTGACGTTCACGGTGTTGAGGTCGGGGTTGGAGCCGACGGCGAAGCTGACGGTGAGCTGGTAGCTGCCGTCGCCACCCGAGGTCGACTTCATGTAGAGCATGCGCTCGACGCCGTTGACCTGCGCCTCGATGACCTGCGCCACGCTTTCTTCGACCGCCTGCGCCGACGCGCCCGGATAGCTGGCGGAGACCCTGACCTGCGGCGGCACGATGTCGGGGAACTGCGCCACCGGCATCACGGTCATGGCGATGACGCCGGCGATCGAGATCACCGTCGAGATGACGAAAGCCAGCCGCGGGCGGCGGATGAACAGCGACGAAATTGTCATGGAATTACTGCTTCTTCGCGGGGGCCGCGGCCGGCGCCTCTGTCGGTGCAACGACCATGCCCGGGCGCACCCGTTGCTGGCCCTGGATGATGACCTTCTCGCCCGCCTTCAGTCCTTCGGTGATGGCGACCAGCCCGTCGCGCGACACACCGGTCTTGACCCGGCGTTGCTCGGCCACGTTCTTGTCGTTGACGATGAACAGATAGGAGCCGGTCTGGTCGAGCGCCACGGCGGCCTGCGGCACCGCCACCACGGTCGGCACCTTCTCGCCCTCGACGATCACGCGCACGGTCTGGCCGTCGGTCAGGAGGCCCTGCTTGTTGTCGAACACGGCGCGCACCATCTGGCCGTCGGTCTTGGCATCGGCGGTGACGTCGATGAAGTCGAGCTTGCCCTTTTCCGCGTAGAGGCTGCCATCGGCCAGCCGCAGGCGCACGATAAGGCCGTCACCCGAAGCGCTGGAATCGCGCCTGGCCTCGAGCAGCTCGCGCTGGGTGATGGAGAACAACACCCGGATCGGGTTTTCGCTGACCACGGTCGCGAGCACGCCCGAATCGGGGCCGACGATGTTGCCCGGCGAGACCGCGGCACGGCCGATGCGGCCGGCGATCGGCGACTTGATCTCGGTGTAGGAAAGCTGGATCTGGGCATCGCGGAGCTGGGCCGAGGCATCCTCGAGCTGCGCCTTGGCCTGGAGCTGCTCCGACAGACGCTGGTCGTAGGTCACCTGGGTGCCGGTGCGGCTGCGCAGCAGTTCTTCAGCCCGTGTGAGCTGTGTTTCGGCATTGGTGAGGGCGGCCTTGGCGGCATCGCGCTGGGCGATCTTCTGGTCGACCGTGGCCTGGTAGGGCTCGGGTTCGATGGTGAACAGGACCTGGCTTTCCTTGACCAGGTCGCCGTCGCTGAACTTGCGGGGGCCGAGGAAGCCTTTGACCCGGGCGCGCAGCTCGACCTTGTCGACCGCGGCAGCGCGGCCGATGAACTCGGATTGGTCGGCGATCGGCTTCAACTCGGCGGGCTGGACCAGCACGGCGGGGGGCGGCGCGCCCTGCTGGGCCCCGGCAGGCACGCCTGAAAGTGCCGTTCCCAGAGCTGCCCCGAGAAGCGCCAAAGCCCACAAACGCTGCTCTTGCATTGTCATCGCCCCCAGTCGTCCGTAACGTTCGGACACTGCCTTAATTCGACAAAACGGTCACTGTATTTCCGGAAGGGAAAGGAGGGTTGTAATGGCAGTGATGCGTTGGTTTTGTCTCGTTCTGTCGCTGGCGTTCGCCTTCGCGGCTCCTGGTGTTTCCGCCCAGACCCGAAACAGTTTCTCGAATCCCGCCGAATACGACTCCTACATGGCGGCGCTCAACACGCGCGATGCCGCCAAGCGCGCCACGGCGATGGAGGTCTTCATCGCGTGGTATCCCGGCACCACGCTCAAGACCGAAGCTCACGAGCAGTCGATCGCCGCCTGGCAGGCCGCCGGCCAGCCGGCCAAGGCCGACGTCATCGCGGCGCGGCTGCTGCAGTTCGATCCCGACAACGTGCGGGCGCTGGCCAATCGCGCCTACGCCGGACGCACGCGCGCCGCATCGGGCGATGCGGCGGCCCTGGCACCCGCGGTCGCCGCGGCCGATCGCGGTCTAGCGGTGCTGCCCAAGTGGCAGAAGCCGCTCACGCTCACCGATCAGGCTTTCGCGCGGACCAAGGAACAGATGGCGGGAGTCTTCCACGGCACGCTGGGGTTCGCGGCGCTGCAGGCCAAGGACTACGACCAGGCGCGACGCCACTACCGCCAGTCGGTCGCGGCCGAGCCCGACAATCTCCAGGACGTCTACCAGCTCGCCGTCGCGCAACTCGAAGGCATGCCGCTCGATGCCGTCGGGTTCTGGTACGCCGCGCGTTCGATCGCGATCGCGCGCGCGACCAAGAACGAGGCGGCGGCGACCGACATCGACCGCTATGTCCGCTCCCGCTACCGGGTCTATCGCGGCAGCGAGGAAGGCTGGGCCGAGCTGGTCGCACGCGTCGTGGCCGGCGAGCGCGCGCCGCCGGACAATTTCGCCAAGTCGATCCCCCGCCTGCTGACGCCGCCCGAGGCTGCGCTGGTACTGATCGAGGACAACGATCCCGCGACGCTTTCGTTCGCCAACTGGGCGCTGGTGCTACGCCATCGCGACGCGACGGCTGCCAACAAGGTGGCGGCCGAGAAGGTCTGGCAGGCGATCCTCGACAAGCAAATGGGTGGAGGGACGCGTCTAAAGATTCCGGTGAAGGTGATCTCGGCCACGCCCGATCGCATCGAGGCGGCGATCACCGACGAGAGCCAGGCCGCCAATACCGTCGACCTTGTCGTGATGATGGCGCGTCCGCTCAGCCCGCTGCCGGCCGTCGGCGCCGGCATCTCCATCGTCGGCATGTTGAGCGACTATCGCGCTCAGCCCTTCGTGTTCCTGATGACGCGGGCCGAGTTGGCGCCGGAATCGCTGCCCGTCGCCGGCGGCCCCTGCGCCGATCCCCGGCCGCAGATGTGCACCCGCGACTACCGCCCGGCCTGCGGGCTGCGCCGCGATGGCAGCCGCAGGACCTATGGCAATGCCTGCAGCGCCTGCGCCGACGCCGACGTGGTGACCCAGGGGGCCGGCGCCTGTCCCTGAAGGTCTAGTGCGCCATCAACAGGGGCACGCGGCAGGATGAGATCACCTTGCCGGTGGCGCCGCCGAGACCGAGGAAGCTCAACACCTGGCCGCGGCCGTAGGCGCCCATGACCAGCAGGTCGGCGCCCTTGCCGTGGGTATAGTCGAGCAGGGCGCGGCCGCGGGCGCGGCCCGACACGATGCCGGGATCGATCGCGTCGATGGTCGGGGTGATCCCATGCCGGCCGAGATTGCGGGCGAGGTACGAGGCGCCGACATCGTCGGGCTTGCTGCCGGCCACCAGGATCGTGATCTTTGGCGCCGACTTGAGGAATGGCAGGGCATATTCGACGGCGCGCGCCGCCTGGAAGCTGCCGTTCCACGCCACGATCACCGAGCCGAACGCGCCGGTCGCGGCAGTGGGTGGCGCGATCATGACGGCGCGGGCGCATTCGTAGATGGCGGCCTCGACGGTCGCCGGCGCCACATTCTCGGGATCGGCGCCGGGGCGGCCGAGCACCACGATGTCCGAGCAGCGGCCCATCGCCACCAGCGTATCGAGGGTGGCGGTCTTGGCCGCGGTATAGGTGGCACCCTTGATCGGGGCCACGATCTCCTTGTAGGCGCGCTCGGATTCCTTGCCGCGCTCCTCCAGCCGCTCGTCGTCGACATCGATCAGCAGCGGCATCGCCTCGCCGCTCATGGCCAGGCCGCCGACCATGCCGCCCGCGGGACCGACCGGCAGATGAAGCGCGTCCACGGTTCCGTCGAAGCTTGCGGCCACGCGGGCGGCCAGGCGGAACGACATGGCGGCGTCGGGACCGCCTTCGGACACGGCCAGAACGGACTTGATCATCGCGGACTCTCCCCAGGGACAAATAGATCGGCAAATAGACGGGCGATTAAGAAGCGAATGGCGTCCGGCGTGCAAGCCGAGACTTCCGTCAGGCGCGCGCGGCCTCAGGCCTGCGCGGATCTGGCCAGGGCCACCATCGTCTCGCCGACAGGATCGAGGTTCTGGCCAGCCCGCATGGCCGCGGCCAGGACCTCGTCCAGCGACCGGCCTGAGGCGATCGCGGCAGCGCCCCACAACAGCGCCGACCGCATGCCGCTCTTGCAGAACGCCACGACGCGGCCCGGCCGGGCGGCCAGCAGGTCAGCGAAGGCGCGCACCTGCTCGGGCGTGGCGCGCGGGCCGGAGAAGGGCAGGTCGAGGAACGCGAGTCCGGCTGCCTCGGCGGCCTTGCGGAGATCGGCGGTCCGGGGTTGACCGAACAGGGCCTCTCCGTCGGGCCGGTTGTTCACCACTGCGACGTAGCCCGCGGCGGCGATCTCCGTCATGTCATCTGGTCTGAGCTGGCCGGCGACGGCGACGCGGTCGTCGAGGGAGAGCAGGGCTGCGGACATAAGCAGCCTATTCCATGACGACGGTCTTGTTGGCGATCTCGCGCTTGCGGATCCAGTGCACGACCGGCAGCGCCAGCAGCACCATCCACAATTTGCCGAGGATCTGGCCGGCGAGGTAATCGAGGCTGCCGAAAGCGAGCCATAGGAACAGCACGCTGTCGACGACCAGACCCACCACACTGCTCGCCAGCACGGCCAGCACCAGGCCGCGTGATTGCAGGGGCGTGTAGATCGCGAAGTCGGCCAGCTCGGAAAGCAGGAAGGCCACCGTCGAAGCCACGATCAGCTGCGGCGGCGCGACGGCGCCCGACAGCGCCGCCCCGGCCACGATCGCGGTGATCGCCACCGAGCGGCCGAGCCGCCGCTGCACCATGTCGCGCAGCACCAGGGCGAGGCCGATCATCAGCACCCCGGAGGGCGCCATCAGCGGCTGCCCGCCTGGGCCCCACGGCGACACCGGCACCAGGCAGGGGCCTTGCGGGACGCATACGGTGCCGACATTGCCGATCATCCAGTTGGCGGCGGGAATGCAGGCGATGAACGCCAGGAAATAGGCGAGGGCCTCGGCCTTCTTTTGGAACGTCGTCATGTGCGGCGCTCCTAGCAGGTCTTATGCCGGTCGGGAACCCGGCGCGGGGGGGAGGCGTTACCAAGGGACACCTCTAGGAGATTGTCCCGATGCTCATCGCCCGTCGCGCCGCCCTGAAATTTGCCCTGACGGCCATGCCGGCCGCCTATGTCTCGACCGCCTTCGTGTCGAGCGCCCATGCCGTCGATGCCCTGCCGTCAGCCCGGTTTGTCGGCTGGGCCCAGAACTTCAACGACTATGAAATCGCCGCCGGCCGCATGGCGCTTGCCAAGTCGGGCAACGAGATCATGCGCGGTTTTGCGACCCGCATGATCGCCGAGCACTCTGAAGCGGCCGAGATTCTGGTGAAGTCGCGCTCCGAGGCCGGCGTGTCCTATGCGCCGGATCCCGCGGCCTACCCCAATACGGTGGCCGTGCTGCAGCGCCTGAATGCATTGCAGGGACCGGAGTTCGACACTGCCTATGCCAATGCCGAAGTCGGCAGCCACATGAATGCGGTCGACCAGCTCGGTGCCTATTCGCAGAACGGCGACAACGGCGCCCTGCGCCGTTACGCCCAGGCGATGTTCCCCAAGGCCAAGGAGCAGCTTGAAGTTGCCAGGCGCATGGCCGGCGGCCGCTCCTAAGCGACCTTCCTACCTTCGCGCCACGCGACGTAGCCCCGCTTGCGCAAGGCGCAGGCGGGGCATTCGCCGCAACCATGACCCCATTCCTCGCGCGGCCCGCGCTCGCTCTGGTAGCAGGTGTGGGTGTGCTCGAGGACGATATCGACCAGCGCATCGCCGCCCAGTTCGCGCGCCAGTCCCCAGGTCTCGGCCTTGTCGAGCCACATCAGCGGCGTGTGCAGCACGAAGTCCCTGTCCATGCCGAGGTTCAGCGTTACCTGCAGCGCCTTGATGGTGTTGTCGCGGCAGTCGGGATAGCCGGAGAAATCCGTCTCGCACATGCCGCCCACGAGATTGAGGATGCCGCGCCGCCAGGCGACGGCCGCGGCGAAGGTGAAGAACAGGAGATTGCGCCCCGGCACAAAGGTGTTGGGCAGCCCATCCTTTTCCATCTCGAAGGCGACATTGCGCGTGAGCGAGGTCTCGCTGATCTGGCCCAGCACGCCCATGTCGATGAAATGATCCTCGCCCAGCCGACTTGCCCACTGTGGGAAACGCTGGCGGACCTCGTCCAGCACTACAAGCCGTTGATCCAGCTCGATTCGGTGCCGCTGACGGTAGTCAAAAGCGACCGTCTCGACATGCGCAAATCGCTCTAGCGCCCAGGCCAGACAAGTGGTGGAATCCTGACCACCGGAGAACAGGACGAGGGCTGCCGCCGCGTTGTTGGGGGCATCGTTCATGAGGCTTTATGGCCCGCAACCTTTCTCTGCGCCACAGCGTTGCTTCACTTGCCTGACTATTTGCCAGGAGAAGGGGGGAACCATGTTTGTCTCAGATATTGTTTCGCAAAAGGGCGGTTTTGTCTTCACGGTGACGCCCGCGACGTCACTCGCCCAAGTCGCCCAGCAGTTGAGCGTCCGTCGCATCGGCTCCGTGCTGGTGCTGGACCAGGAAGGCGCGGTTGCCGGCATCGTATCCGAACGCGATCTCGTGCGCGCTCTGGCTACCCACGGCGCCAAGGCTCTCGAACTCGAGGCGAAGCAGGTCATGACCCGCGATGTCATGACCTGCGATCCCGACGATTCGATCGATCAGGTGATGGAGAGCATGACCCGCGGCCGTTTCCGCCACCTGCCGGTGGTGCGTCACGGCGAACTGCTCGGCCTCGTGTCGATCGGCGACGTGGTCAAATGGCGGCTCGAGGAAACCCGGCACGAGGCCGAGGCCCTGAAAGCCTACATCGTCGCGGGCTAAGTCGGGACGTCCCGGGTCGCGGTCGCGAGCCATTTGCGCGCGGCCTCGACGGCTTTGAAGATCTTCAACGGCCGGTCTGCCGGGGCCAAGGCCGCGAACAACTCGGCCTGCTGGCGAATGGCCGTCGCTGACGCCACGATGGCGAGCGGTCCCAGGCCAATGTAGGCGCTGAGGCGTGCGCCGAGCATCATCATCTCCCCGTCGACAGGCGCCGACACGGCCTGTGAGGCATCGAACAGCTTGCGATAGGGCAAAGCGTCCGAGACCATGACGTCGTCGAGATAGCGTTCGATCTCCTGCAGACTGACATGCCCGCTGGCGACGGCTTCCACCGTCCTGTCCGCGTGAGAGATCGTCCATTCGAGCGGCATCGTGAGAATCTGCCCGCCGGCAAGCATCAAGTCAGTAGTTTTTTTCGCGGCCTGTTTGCGGTAACGGAGATGAAATCACCTTTCATCTATCCTGAAAGTTCGCGTCATGCCGGCCCAGTCGATTGCAAAGCGTACGGCGGGCCTTCTTCTGCTCGCGGCTCTGCTGGCGTTTCCGTTGATGGCGCGCGCGCAGGAAGTGCCGACCGTCAAGATCGGCCAGGTCACCAAGAAAACGGTCGGAACCGTCACCGCCTCGAACAGCGGCGACGTCGCCTGCTACCTCACGCTCAAGGACGACCGCGGCGCCGTCTTCGAGGAAATGGCAAATTTCGAAATCTGTGACCAGAAGCCGCCGCTTAAAGGCAAGCGGGTGGTGCTCACCTACGTGCTGCAAAAGGTGATGTCGGACGAATGCCAGGGCGATCCGGCCTGCAAGAAGACGCGCACCGTGGCGCTTGTCAGTGCCGCGCGCATCATCGATGTCGGCAGCGCGACGAACAGCACGACGGGCAGCACGACAACCAACGAGGCCAAGCCGGTGGCCCGGCGGACATCGTTCTGCACGCCGTCGGAGACGGTCGTCTTCGCCTGCCGCACCGGCGCGAAGATGGCCTCGGTCTGCGCGTCCAAGGACACCGGCCCGAAGGGCTACCTCCAATATCGCTTCGGCAAGCTCGATGGCAGCGAACCGCTGGAGCAGATCCTGCCGGAGGGTCAGGTCGCGGCGGCCCGGGCGGCGAGCGGTGAAAGCGTGCCGTTCTCCGGGGGCGGCGGCGCCTGGCTCCGGTTCCGCAAGGGCCAGTTCACCTACACGGTCTACACCGGCATCGGGAACTGGGGGCCGAAGGGCGAGAAGCGCACCAAGGCCGGGCTGCACATCGAACATACCGGCAAGCCGCTGGCCACGCTCAAGTGCCAGGAAGAGCCGATCAGCCTGCTTGGGCCCGACTGGTTCGAGAAAGCCAGCGTGAATCCCGGCAAGGAAGAGTTCGACTTCCCCGACTGATGCGATCTCCGCTAGTGTCCTTCCCGACTGGCATCGAATCTTTCAGATCGATCAATCAAGAAAACCTCATGCTGAGGAGGCCACGCAGTGGCCGTCTCGAAGCATGGGGCCACAGCATGACTGGTCCGACCCTTCGAGACGGCGCTACGCGCCTCCTCAGGGTAAGGTGAGTTTGTTTCCGTCGGAAGACCCTAGGGTTCCGGCCGTCCCGATTTGGAGATCGCATGTCACTTCCCCTGCACGACAAGGTCGCGCTCGTTACCGGCGCGGGCAAGAACATCGGCCGCGGCATTGCGCTTGCGCTGGCCCGCGACGGTGCCGCCATCGTGGTGAACGGCCGCGCCGACAGGGCGGCGGTCGACCAGGTGGTGCGCGAGATCGAGGCGGCGGGCGGCCGGGCGATGGCCGCCATGGGCGACGTCTCCGATCCCGCGGTCCCGCCGCGGCTGGCGTCCGAGGCCGCGGCCAGGTTCGGCGGCGTCGACATCCTGGTCAGCAATGCCGGGCTCCGGCGACAGACGTCGTTTCTCGACATGCCGTTCGACGAATGGCGCGAGATCATGTCGGTCGCGCTCGATGGCGCCTTCCTGCTCGGCAAGGCGATCGTGCCGCAGATGGTGGCACGCGGCGGCGGTGCATTCGTGGCGCTGTCCGGCATCTCGACCCATGTCGGCACGCCCAACCGCTGCCACGTCTCGGCGTCCAAGTCGGGCCTCGAGGGGTTGATGCGGGCACTGGCGGTCGAGCTGGCGCCGCACAAGATCACCTGCAACGCGCTCTCGCCCGGCGCCATCGACACGACGCGCGGCGCGGCGGCAGGACCGCGTCCCGTGGAGAACCGACCGATCCCGCTCAAACGTTTCGGCACGGTCGACGAAATCGCCGCCATGGTGCGGCTGCTGGTCGGACCGCAAGGCACCTTCATCACCGGCCAGACGATCCACGTGAACGGCGGCGAGTTCCTGACCTGAACGAGGGCAGGGAACGCGGGGAGACAGAGGCATGATGAGCTATCTCGTGGTGTTCGTGGGCGCGGGCGTCGGTGGCTCGGTGCGCCATGGCATGAACATCTGGGTCGCGCGCCTGCTCGGCACGCATTTCCCGTACCACACGTTCGTCATCAACATCGTGGGCTCGCTGGTCATGGGCCTGGTCGCCGGCTGGTTTGTCGAGCGCGGCGGCGCCACTGGCCATCTGCGGCTGTTCCTCACCACCGGCATCCTGGGCGGCTTCACCACCTTCTCGGCCTTCTCGCTCGATGCCGTACTGCTGTGGGAGCGCCACGAGCATTTGATGGCGGCGCTCTATGTCGGCGGCTCGGTCGTGGGCGCGATCGCGGGCCTCGTGCTGGGGCTCTGGATCATGCGGACGACGCTGGGGTGAGCGTCCAGGCCTTCGATGTCCCAAATTTTTGACGTAATCGTCCTGGGCGCGGGTGCCGCCGGCCTGATGTGCGCTATCCGCGCCGGCCAGCGCGGACGCAAGGTGCTGCTGCTCGATCATGCCGAGAAGGTCGGCAAGAAGATCCTGATCTCGGGCGGCGGGCGCTGCAATTTCACCAACACCGACAGCCGGCCCGAGGCGTTCCTCTCGGACAACCCGCATTTCTGCAAATCGGCGCTGGCCCGCTACACGCAGCACGATTTCATCGCGCTGGTGGAGAAGCACGGCATCGCCTGGCACGAGAAGACGCTGGGCCAGCTGTTCTGCGACGGGTCGGCGCGGCAGATCGTTGCCATGCTGCTGGCCGAATGTGCGGCCGTGGACGTCGATGTCCGCGTGGCGCACCGCGTCACAGGCATCGAGAAGTCCGATCGCTTCACGGTGCATACCGATCATGGCGATTTCACCGCCGCCTCGGTCGTGCTGGCGACCGGTGGGCTTTCGATTCCCAAGATGGGCGCTAGCAGCTTCGCGCACGATACGGCGCGCCGGTTCGGTCTCAAACTCACGGAGACGCGGCCGGGCCTGGTTCCGTTCACCGCGCGGGTGCCGGACATCGCCGGCGTCGCGCTCGACGTCGTGGCGAGCGTCGGCCGCACGAACTTCCGCGAGGCCATGCTGTTCACGCATCGCGGCCTCTCGGGGCCAGCGATCCTGCAGATTTCGTCCTACTGGCGGCCAGGCCAGGAGATCGCGATCGACCTGCTGCCCGACAGCGACGACCCTGCGATCTTCCTGAAGGGACGCAAGCGGCTTCGGCCCAAGGCCGAGCTGCGCAACATCGTGGGCGACCTGATGCCCGATCGCCTCGCGCAGGCGCTGGCGCCGGAAGGCGTGATCGGCGAGCGGCGCGACAAGGATCTCGAGACGCTGGCCGCGGAGCTGAAGCGCTGGCACGTGACGCCAACCGGCACCGAAGGTTACGCCAAGGCCGAAGTGACCGTGGGTGGCATCGACACCAACGAGCTTTCGTCGAAGACGATGGAAGCCACGAAGGTCCCGGGCCTCCATGTGATCGGCGAGGCGGTCGACGTGACGGGCTGGCTGGGCGGCTACAATTTCCAGTGGGCCTGGTCGAGCGGCTGGGTCGCGGGCGAGGCGATGTAGGCAGAAGTGTTGACCGTGACCGGCATGTCGGGCCAATTGGGCAAGTGACTTGGCTGGGAGCCGCCTGGGGGGTTAATTGATGGCAACAAGCAGTGCTGACTTGTACGCGACCAAGCTTACGACCGCCGACAAGGCAGTTGCGGGCGTTCCCGATGGTGCAACGGTTTCCCTCGGCATGGCGATCGGTCAGCCGCCGGCCTTGTTGGCGGCGCTCGCGGGCCGGCTGCGGTCCAACGATCTCAAGCGGATCCGGCTCTATTACAAGATCGCCATGGAGCCGTTGGCCAAGTCGCTGCTGGCCGAGGATGTCATCGAGAAGGTCGATGCCCACAGCTTCTTCATCGGCGGCCCCGATCACGAGATCATCAAGCGGCAGGTCAAGACCGGCAAGAAGCTGCTGAGCTTCGTTCCCGTCAACTTCAGCCAGATCCCCCGCCTGTTCGAGGAATTCATCGCACTCGACACCTTCATCGTGACCGTCTCGCCGATGGACGGGGGCGGATTTTTCTCGCTGGGCACGAACAACGATTTCGCCTCGACCGCCGCGCGGCGATGCAAGCGCCTGATCGTCGAGGTCAATCGCAACATGCCCCGGGTGTTCGGACAATCGCAAATCCACGTGAGCGAAGTGACGGCGATCGTCGAAAACCATATCCCGCTGATCGAGGCCGGTGTCGCCGAGCCATCGCCCGAGGGACGTGCCATCGGCGCCCTGGTCGCGCCCATGGTGCCGAATGGCGCCACGATCCAGCTCGGTATCGGCAAGATACCCTCCGGCGTTGCCTTGGCCCTGGAGAAACATTCGGACCTCGGCATCCACACCGAGCTGTTCTCGCCGGCCATGGCCGACCTGGTCCAGAAGGGCGTCATCACGGGTGCGCGCAAGGCGCTTCACCCCGGCAAGCACGTCTTCACCGTGGCCTTCGGCACGACCGAGTCCTACGCCTTCATGAACGACAACAGCGCGTTCGAGAGCTACGCCTCGTCCTACGTCAACGACATCCGCACGATCGCGCAGCACGACGACTTCATCTCGGTCAATACGGCGATCGAGATCGACCTCTATGGGCAGGTCAACGCCGAGTTCATCGGCGAGCACGAGTATAGCGGGTCGGGCGGCCAGTTCGACTTCGTCAAGGGCGCCTCGCTGGCGAAGCGCGGCAAGTCGATCATTGCGATCCAGTCGACGGCGCGGAAGGGAACGGTCTCCAGCATCGTGCCCAAGGTCGCGATGGTGACCGACCTTCGCATGGACGTCGAATGGGTGGTCACCGAACACGGTGCGGTGAACCTGCGCGGCAAGTCGACCAAGGAGCGCGCGCTCGCGCTGATCGGGATTGCCCATCCAGCCTTTCGCGATGAGCTGACGTCGGCGGCCCGCAAAGTCACATTGATCTGAGGGGCGATCGCATGCCGTTGATCCGGACTTCGCTTGCCGACAAGATCGGCACCATTGCGTTCGACCATGACGACAAGCGCAACGCCCTCGGCGCCGACCTGATTGCCGAGATGATTGCGGCCCTGGAGTCCTTCAAGGCCGATGGCGTGCGAGTGGTGGTGCTGCGCAGCGCCTCCGGTGGCAAGGTCTGGTCGGCCGGTCACGACGTGGGCGAGCTGCCGAGGGCGGACGTCGATCCGCTGCCCTACAGCGATCCGCTGGAACAGTTGCTGCGGGCGGTCAAGGCGTTCCCGGCCCCGGTGATCGCCATGGTTCACGGGTCGGCGTGGGGCGGCGCGTGCGATCTGGTCATGGCCTGCGACATCGTGATGGGCGACGAGACCTGTGCCTTCGCCATCACGCCCGCCAAGCTCGGGTTGCCGTACAACGTCGCCGGCATTCTCAACTTCATGAGTCGCCTGCCGCTCACCGTGGCGAAGGAGATGTTCTTCTCGGCGAATCTCATTCCGGCCGACCGGGCCGAGCGCGTCGGCATCGTCAATCGGGTCGTGCCGGCGGCGGATCTGGAAGCGGAAACCTATGCGATGGCCAGGACGATCGCGTCGCGTTCCTCCAGGGCGATCGCCGCCTCCAAGGAGGCGATGCGCGTGCTGAGTGAATCGGTGTCGATCAACCCGGCCACCTACGAGTATCTCCATGGCCTGCGCCGGGATGTCTATTTCGGCCCCGACTACCACGAGGGCACGGCGGCGTTCCTGGAGAAGCGTGCGCCCAAATTCTGAGGCGTGTGTTGAGCGCAAATGGGGGCGCATCGACCATTCCGCCATGTCCGCTTCCGGGGCAACTTCGGACATAGCGTTCCGCAGTTGATGGCTGCTCTTTCCGTCGGTGACGGGCACGCTGACAATGGCCACGACCGATGGCGCCTCGTGCTGGTCGCTCACGCCACGGCGGAATTCGCGTTTTAAGGAGCGTCATCGGAGACTGAGTCGACCGGTGCGGACTATGAGAAGCATCTTCAGCCAACGGCCAACCTGAGTAGGCTGACCCTAGAACGAGCTGCGCAACGGTCGCACGAATTCAAGAACGTCTCTCGCCAGCACTTCCGGCTGCTCCATTGCCGCGAAATGGCCGCCCCTCGGCATCGCTGTCCAGCGCCTTATGTCCTTGTAGCTTTGCTCGGCGATCGATCGGGGCGGCCGCCTGATCTCTCGCGGAAAGGCTGCGTACCCTGTCGGCACGTCGACAGTCGTGCCGGTGGGGATGGGCCAGTCGCCGTGAAGACGATCGTAGTACGGGAAGAACGAAGAGCCGATGGCGCCGGTGAACCAATAGAATGAAATATTGGCAAGCAGACGGTCGCGACTGACCACGGTTTCGAAGTCGCCGGTGTGATCGGTCCAGGTGTGAAACTTCTCGGCGATCCAGGCCGCGAGTCCCGCGGGCGAGTCGGTGAGCCCGTAGGCCAGCGTCTGCGGGCGGGTCCCCTGGATCTGGATGTAGCCGGTCTCTTCCTTGGCCCATTCGCGCATTTCGTCCAGGTACCGCTGCTCCTCCGCCGTCGGGGATGGCGGCGGAGGAGAGGCCGGATTGACGGTCAGCATGTTCAAATGAATGCCCGCCAATCTGTCGGGATGGCGAACCGCCATGCTGGAACTGATGTGCGCGCCCCAGTCGCCCCCTTGGGCGACGAACTTTTTTATGCCCAGGACGTCGGTCATGAGATCGGACAGGCAATCCGCGATGTCCGCAACGCCGAAACGTTTCTGACCGGGCTGGAAGGACAGGCCGTAGCCCGGCAGCGACGGCGCGATGACCGTCACGGCATCGCGCGCGTTGCCTCCGAAGCGGGCGGGGTCGGCGAGGCGCGGGATCAGGTCGATGAACTCGAAAAGCGACCCTGGCCAACCGTGGAGCAGCAGCAGCGGCTTTGGTGCGGGACCCTGACCGGGAACGTGAAGGTAGTGCAGGTCGATGCCGTGCAGGGCGACCTTGAACTGCGGGAACGCGTTCAGCCGGGCTTCCTGGACGCGCCAGTCGAACTTTTCGCGCCAGTAGGCGACCAGCTTCCGCATGTAGGCGAGGTCCGCGCCATAGGTCCACGGTGCCTCGGGTGCCTGGTCCGGAAAGCGGGTTTTGGCCAACCGCGCGCGGAGGTCGGCAATATCTCCGTCGGGTACATGAAAGGCAAAGGGACGAGGGGATGACATGATCGGTCTCGCTACCCCTCAGCCATCATCGTGTCGATATAGTGCCGGGCGATTTCGCCCGGCGTCGCCTGCCAGCTGTTGCCGAAGCGCTCGATCCGGCGCAGCGCCTCGTCGAGATATTTTATGCGGTGCGCCATGCCCATCAGCCAGGGATGGATCGAGAGGTTGAAAACCTGGCCGCCCTCGTGGTGCAGCTGCTCGAACGCTTCGCCCACCAGGTCGGGATAGCGTGTGGTGCTGATGCGCCGGATCATGAGCTGCTGCACGTCGTCCCATTCCGGCTGGTTGGGCATGGAGACGAACTTCTTGCCCACCTTCATCGGGTAGGGCTGGTCGTCGTTGGGCCAGTCGAGCACATAGTCGAGGCCGGCATCGGCCAGGAGCTGCGGCGTGCGCTGGCTCTCGCCGTAGTCCTGGCCCAGCCAGCCGGTCGGCCGGATGCCTGCCGCCTTTTCGATCGCGTCCATGGACGAGGTGATCTCGGCCTTCTCTTCGGCCTCGCTCATCTTGGAGGAGATCATGCGGTTGGCCGAATGGCCGTGGGCAATGAACTCGTAGTTGCGCTTCTTGAACTGCTCGATCAGGTAGGGATAGCGCTCGGCCGCCAGCGCGTTCACCGCCGCGCCGGCACGGATCTGGTAGCGGTCGAGCACATCCAGCACGCGGAAGATGCCGACGCGGTTGCCGTAGTCGCGCTGGGTCCAGGTGCGGTAGTCGGGCGTAAAGCTGCCCAGTTCGCCGACATGGCGCGGGTCCTTGAGGCTCGTCTCGTCGGGGATCAGTTCCCAGTATTCGAGATGCAGCAGCACGAACCAGCCGACGCGCGCGTTCCTCGGCCAGGCAAGCAGCGGTCGTTTCGGATAGGGCGAATAATCGTACCAGGGATTGTCCATCCCGGCGGGCAGCGGCGGCGGGTTCTTCGGGACGTCGTTCTTGGGGGAAGTGGCCATGTCACGCCTCCTTCCCGAGATGCTGCTGGTACGGTTTCAGCCCGTTGGCCAGGTACCAATCCATGATGTCTTCGGCGGTGCAGACCCAGGCGTCCTTGTGCTTGCGGATGTAGGCGAGCGCGCGGTCGAGATGCTTCACGCGATGGGGCGCCCCCATCATGTAGGGGTGCAGCGCGATGCACATGACGCGGCCATTGTCCGGTCCCTCGCGATAGACCGTGTCGAAATGGTCGATGATCATCTGCGCGAACTCCTCGGCCTCGACCGGTTGGCGGTAGATCAGGGCGTCGTTGAGATCCATCGTGTAGGGCACGTGGATCAGCGGGCCATGCTTGGTGGCGAGCGGCGTCGGCTGGTCGTCATGATAGAAGTCGCAGATATATTCGAGGCCCGCCTCCTTCACGAGGTCGGGCGTGTTGAAGGTGTTGGAGATGGCGGGCGAAAACCAGCCGCGCAGCTTCCGGCCGGTCAGCCTGAGGTGCGTGGCCTTGCTGTGCTCGATGACCTCGCGCTCCTCCTGCTCGCTATAACCCCAGTGATAGCGCGTGTTGAGGTAGCCGTGGCTCATGTATTCCCAGCGCCGGGCTTCCATGGCTTCGAGGATCTCGGGAAACATCTCGATCACCGACATGGAGAGCGAGACGGTGCAGCGGAAGCTGTGCTTGTCCAACACCTCGAACATGCGCCACAGGCCCACCCGGTTGCCGTAGTCGCGGCCACCATAGCCCAGCACGTCGGGGTGCGGCGTGCGCGGCCATGGGTTGCGCACGCGCACCTCGGCCGGAAGGTATTCATAGTGCTCGATATTGGGGCAGGCCCAGACCGCGACGCGCGCGCCATTGGGCCAGGACAGCTTCGGGCGCTCGACGACGGGAGAGTAGCCGTAGCGGTATGGATCCATGCGATCTCTTTCTTTGTTTGGCCTGTCGAGTGCATCACGGGTTGCGCTGCACTTCAACGCCCCGCATCCTGTTCGCATGGCGGATAACATTCGCTTCACGCTCAACGACGGTCCGGTCGAACTCGTCGGCGTCTCGCCGATGACGACGCTGCTCGACTGGCTGCGCGAGCAGCGCGGGCTGAAAGGCACCAAGGAAGGTTGTGCCGAGGGCGACTGCGGCGCCTGCACCGTGGTGCTGGAGCGGGGCGACGCCAAAGGAGTTGGGCGCCGCGAGGCGATCAACGCCTGCATCGCGCTGCTGGGCCAACTCGACGGCCAGTCGGTGCGCACGGTCGAGGGGTTGCAAGGGCCGGATGGCGCCGTGCACGCCGTGCAGAAGGCGATGGCCGAGTCGGATGCCACGCAATGCGGCTTCTGCACCCCGGGCTTCGTCATGTCGGCCTATGCCTTCGCCGCCGGCGGTGAGAAGGCCGATCTTGAGACCATTCACGACGCGCTGGCCGGCAACCTCTGCCGCTGTACCGGCTACAGGCCGATCGTCGAGGCCATGACCAAGGTGGCGGGTTTGCCTTCCGAGCCGGCGCCGGTGCGGCCCACTCGCGCGGGCTCTGCCGTGTTCGGCGGCTCTTTCTTCGCGCCGCGCTCGCTCGCCGAGCTGTTGAAGCTGCGCACGGCGCACCCCGAGGCGCTCCTGCTGGCCGGCGCGACCGACCTCGGCCTTCTCGCCAGCCGGTCGCGCAAGCCGCCAGCAGCGGTGATCCATATCGCCCATGTGCCGGAGCTGACAGCAATCACGGAAGACAAGGAGCAGATCACGATCGGCGCGGGCGCGACCTATGCCGCCGCGATGCCGACGCTGATTGCCGCGTATCCGGCGCTGAAGGCCTATCTCGCGCGGCTGGGCTCGCGGCAGATCCGCTCCCTGGGCACGATCGGCGGCAATATCGGCACGGCCTCGCCGATCGGCGACATGCCGCCGGTGCTGCTGGCGCTGGAGGCGAGCCTCCGGCTGGTTTCTAGCCGCGGGGGACGTGATCTGCCGCTGGAAGAGTTCTTTCTGGGGTATCGCAAGACGGCGCTGGCGCCCGACGAGGTGATCCAGAGCCTCTCGATGCCGCGCCTGTGGCCGGGCGAGGTCTTCTTCTGCGACAAGGTGAGCAAGCGCCGTGATCAGGATATTTCCACGCTTGCCGCGGGTTATCGCCTTCGGATCAAGAACGGAAAAGTCGAGGACGTGCGCATCGGCTTCGGCGGTATGGCGGCAATGCCCAAACGCGCCCGCCACGTCGAAGCGGCATTGCTGAAGGAGGGATTTGCCGCTGCGCTGGCGGCGGTGCCGAAGGATTTCCAGCCGATCGACGACTGGCGCGGCTCCGCCGCCTATCGCCTGCAGGTCGCCGCCAACCTGTTGCGCCGCCTCGAGTTGCGCATCGCCGATCCCGCGCGTGCGGTCGAGGTCGAGGCGCTATGACGGGCGCGGTCCACAGCGCTCAGCGCCACGACAGTGCCCTGAAACATGCGACGGGCCAGGCGCTCTATATCGACGACATGCCCGAGCCGCCGGGCACGCTGCATGCCGCCCTGGTGCTGAGCCCCGTCGCGAGCGGCCGCCTGCGCAAGCTCGATCTTTCCGCCGCCAGCACGATGCCTGGAGTCGTGGCCGTGCTGGGCGCCGACGACATTCCCGGCAAGAACGATGTCTCGGCGAACCATCATGGCGAGCCGCTGTTTGCGGGGGAGCGCGTCGAGTTCGCAGGCCAGACCCTGGCGATGGTCGTGGCGACATCGCTCGACGCCGCCCGGCATGCGGCCGAACGCGTGGCGGTCGATATCGAAGCGGACGAGCCGATCCTCGACATCGAGACCGCGCTGGCCCGACAGGCCTATGTCCAGGCGCCGACGACTCTGCTGCGCGGCGATCCCGATGCCGCTCTCAAGAGTGCGCCGCACAGGCTGAGTGCCGAGTTCTGCGTCGGTGGGCAGGAGCATTTCTATCTCGAGGGCCAAATAGCTTTTGCGCTGCCGGGCGAGGACGGCGATATCGTCGTCCATTCCTCGACCCAGCATCCGACCGAGGTGCAGCACATCTGCGCGCGCCTGCTGGGCTGCGATTATAATCGCATCACCGCCGTCGTGCGACGGCTGGGCGGCGGCTTCGGCGGCAAGGAGAGCAACGCCTCGTGGGTGGCAGGTGCCGCGGCCCTGGCCGCGCACAAGACCGGCCGGCCCGTAAAGCTTCGCCTGCCGCGCGAGATCGACATGATCGCGACCGGCAAGCGCCATCCCTTCCTCTATCGCTACACCGTGGGCTTCGACGATGACGGCCGGGTGCTGGCGCTCGATGCGATGCTGGCGGCCGATGCCGGTTTTAGCCTCGATCTCACGCCCGGCGTGATGGCGCGGGCGCTCACCCATACCGACAATGCCTACTGGATTCCGCACTTCCGTGCCGTTGGTTACGCCTGCAAGACCAACAAGCAATCCAACACCGCCTTCCGTGGCTTCGGCGGGCCGCAGGGCGTGGTCGTCATGGAAGACGCACTCGATCGCATCGCGCACCATCTCGGCCGCGACGCCAACGAGCTGCGGGCGCTCAACTTCTACGGCGTGGGAAGCGACGAGACGCCTTATGGCCAGAAGGTCGACGAGAACCATCTCGCCCGGTGCTGGGCCGAGGTGAAGCAGGGCGGCGACTGGGAACGCCGTCGGGCCGAGATCGATGCCTTCAACAAGGTGAACCCGATCCTGAAGCGCGGGCTGGGACTCTTCCCGCTGAAGTTCGGCATCTCCTTCAACCTGCCGCACATGAACCAGGCGGGTGCGCTGGTGCATGTCTATACCGACGGCTCGATCCGCCTGAACCATGGTGGCACCGAGATGGGGCAGGGGCTGTTCATCAAGGTGGCGCAGATCGTGGCCGAGGTTTTTAGGGTCGATATCGACCGCATCCGGCCCTCTGCCACCTCGACCGCCGAGGTGCCCAATACCTCGCCGACGGCTGCGTCCACTGGCTCGGACCTGAACGGCTGGGCGGCGTGGGAGGCAGCCAACACCATCAAGGCCCGCATGATCGCCTTCGCGTCGGAGCATTTTGGCGCGGCCGACAGCGAGATCGAGTTTGCCGACGGCAATGTGCGGATCGCGAAACCTGGCAGCAACCAGGTTGTGAGCTTTGGCGAGCTGGCCAGGCTCTGCTGGCTGGGCCGTGTCTCGCTGTCGTCAACCGGCTTCTACAAGACGCCCAAGATTCATTGGGATGCCGCGACGATGCGTGGCCATCCGTTCTTCTATTTCTCCTTTGGCGCGGCGATGGCGGAAGTGGCCATCGACACGCTGACCGGCGAGAGCCGCGTGTTGCGTGCCGACCTGGTGCAGGATTGCGGGACCTCTCTCAATCCCGCGATCGACCTCGGCCAAATCGAGGGCGCCTTCGTCCAAGGCCAGGGCTGGTTCACCTGCGAGGAGCTGTGGTGGGACAAGCAGGGGAAGCTGCGCACCGTCGGCCCTTCGACTTACAAGATTCCGGGCAGCCGCGACGTGCCGGCCGTGTTCAACGTGAAGATGCTGGAGAATGCGCCCTCGCGCGAGGCGACGATCTTTCGCTCCAAGGCGGTGGGCGAGCCGCCATTGCTGCTGGCGACGGCGGTGTGGACCGCGCTCAAGGATGCCATTGCCGCCGTGGGCAACGGCAAGACGGCCGTGCGCCTGGATGCGCCGGCTACGCCCGAGCGCGTGCTCGCGGCCGTGGAAGCGGCGCGAACAGCCGCGCGATGAATTCGGCCAGCATGCGGTCCATCTCCTTGCGGGCCGCCTTCTCGTCCTTCGCTTCGGCAATCCAGAGTGCTGCCTCGTTGAAGGCGCCTGACAGCAGGAAGGTCACGGGCTCGACCGCGAGGCCGGGATCGGGTCGTTCCGCCAGCACCGCCGCCACGCCCTCGCGCAGGCTGCGCACGCCGTGCGGTGCATCGATCTCGCGCCAGCGGTGCCAGCCCAGCACGGCGGGTGCGTCGATCAGGTAGATGCGGCGCACTGCCGGATCGAGGCAGGCATTCAGGAAGGCCTGCGTGCCTTCAATCAGGGCGGCCAATGGCTCCGTGGCGGGCACGGTCATGTCGTCGATGGTTCCGGCGATGCCGCGTGCGACTTCCTCGACCACGGCCTCGAACAGGGCCTGCTTGTCCTTGAAGTGATGGTAGAGCGCGCCGCGCGTCACCTTCGCCCGCTTCACGATTTCCTCGGTCGCCGCCGCCTCGTAACCCGAGGCGGCGAAGATCGTGCGCGCCTCCCTGAGCAGAGTCGCGCGCGTCGCTGCCAGCCGCTCGGCCTGGGTGCGGGGTGTAGCCCGGGGTCTTGACATACATACAACCTGTATCTAAATGTCGATCGACATACAGGTTGTATGTAAAACGACATGGAAGAGAGAGCAATGCAGCTCAGGAGCTTCTACACCGTGCTCTGCACCGACGACGTCGCCGGCACCGCCGCCTTCTGGCAGCGGCATTTCGGCTTCAAGCCGGTGTTCGAGGTCGACTGGTATGTCCATCTGATCAGCGAGGCGTCGGACAAGGCCAATCTCGCGATCCTCGACTACCGCCACGAGACCATCCCGGCGCCGTTCCGCAAGAAGGCCGCCGGCCTCCTGGTCAATTTCGAGGTCGATGACGTCGATGCGCTCTATGCCAAGGCGCAGGCCGAAGGTCTGAAAATCCATCTCACCCTGCGCGACGAGCCGTTCGGCCAGCGGCATTTCATCACCGAGGATCCCAACGGCATCGCCATCGATGTCATCAAGCCGATTCCGCCCAATGCAGAGTTCGCCAAGCAGTACGCTCCGGACTCGCTGCCGCAGTGATCGAAAGATAAGGTGTCGCCCGATTTTCTGGATTTCGGGAGGATGAAATGGACGTACGCATGGACGGCCGCGTGGCCGTGATCACGGGCGCGAGCACCGGTCTTGGCCTCGCCATGGCCAAGGAATTCGCAGCCTCTGGCGGCTCGGTGGCGATCCTCGCGCGCAAGGCCGACGCCCTCGCGTCGGCCAAGGCCGAGGTCCAGAAGGCCGCCGGCAAGGCCAACATCAAGATCGAGGCTTATTCCTGCGACGTCTCCAAGGCGGCGCCGATCGCCGATACGATCAAGAAGATCGTGGCTGATTTCGGCAAGGTCGACATCCTGGTGAACAACGCCGGTATCAGCCACGCCAAGGCATTCGATACTGTGACCGACGAGGACTGGCAGGGCGATCTCGACCTGAAACTGTTTGCCGCCATCCGCCTCGCGCGTCTGGTGCTGCCGGGCATGCGCGAGCGCAAGTGGGGCCGCATCGTCAACGTGCTCAACATCGGCGCCAAGGCGCCCGGTGCCAACTCGACGCCGACCAGCGTCAGCCGCGCCGCCGGCCTCGCACTCACCAAGGCGATGAGCCAGGAGAATGCCCAGCACGGCGTGCTGGTGAACGCCATGCTCGTGGGCCTGATCGAGAGTGACCAGTGGCAGCGCCGCCACAAGGCGGCAAACGACGGCAAGACCTACCAGCAGTTCATCGACGGCATGGCCAAGGGCCGCATTCCGCTCGGCCGCATGGGCAAGGCGGAGGAATTTGCGCGCATGGCCTGCTTCCTGTGCTCGGACGCCGGCTCGTTCGTCACCGGCGTTGCCATCAACGTCGACGGCGGCGCCAGCCCTGTCGTCTGACCTAGAGCCTGTGGCCCGGCGGCGCGACATTCCAGCCGCGCCGCAGCTCTTCCAGGTCGCGCTCGATCCAGTCCCAGGCGCTCCAGTCGGGCGCGAAGACGTCGACGGTCATGTCGCGGCCGCGCGCCCAGGCATGCCAGAACTCGTCGGGATCGAAGCCGCCTTTGGCCGGCGTCGCCACCTCGTTGAACTTCACGCCGAGATGGCCGTTGAAGATCACCGGCAAGACGTGGCCCGCCATGGGATTGATCGGGTGCATGGCGGCGGTGAAGGTCGAGACCAGGATCTCGCCGCGATAGGTGGTGTCGTAGCCCGAGATCACGTGCGTGGAATCGTGCGGCGTCGCGAAGCTGGCATTCAGCGCCCCGGGGTCGCCGGGGAACGGGTAGCCGTTCTTCTTGTCGAAGTCCCAGATCGCCTTACCGAACGTGTTCTGCGGCAGGCGGCCCAGCGCCTCGTAGCGCGCGACCAGTGCGGGATCGGCCTTGTCGCCGGCATAAGGCAGGATCCAGACCGCTGGATCGGGCCTGTCGCCCCACGCTTCGCTGACGACGCTCTCGGCGTTGCGCATCGTCATGTCGGCGATCACCCAGGCCATGTGGCCGGACGCCGCCTCGACCATCTCGGTGAGATAGGCCTCCTCGACATCGAGCGCGCGGGCATATTCCAGCACGCGGGCGAGCTTGGCCGTGTCGAGGACACCGTCGACCATCACCATGATGGCGAGATATTTTACCGCTTCTGTCGCCAGACCGCGATCCTTCAGGATCGCCACCAGGTCGGCAGGCTCCGCTGCCGGCAGTGTGCCGAGGTCGGAGAGCTCGGGCCGGCGCAGCAGATAGTGACCGGCCGCCAGGATGCTCGCCGTATCGGCGTGGCTGATCGCGTGCCCGCCGGCCAGCGCCACCTGGCGCATGGCCCCCAGGATGGCGTCGCTCTCGCGATGGCTGACGGCGCGCATGCGCTCAGCGCAACGGTTCGAGGATGCTCACATAGTTGGCGACGGCGGCGCCGCCCATGTTGAACACGCCGCCGATCTTCGCCTTGGGCAGCTGCATCCCGGCAGGCGCACTGCCCGAAAGCTGCATCGCCGACATGACATGCATGGAAACGCCTGTCGCGCCGACGGGATGGCCCTTGGCCTTGAGCCCGCCCGAGACATTGACCGGCAGCTTGCCGTCGCGCTCGACCCAGCCTTCGAGGATCGCGCGCTCGCCTTCGCCCGGGGCGGTGAGGCCCATGGCTTCGTATTCGATCAGCTCGGCCGAGGTGAAGCAGTCGTGGCTCTCCACGAACGAGAGATCGAGCAGGTCGAGCTTGGCCGAGGCCAGTGCCCGCTTCCAGGCGAGCTGCGGGCCCTCGAACTTGATGATGTCGCGTTTGCTCATCGGCAGAAAGTCGTTGACGTGCTCGGTGGCGCGGAAGGCGATGGCGTGCTTGAGGCCCAGCGCGGTCTGCACGTCGGCCAGCACGACAGCGGCGGCGCCGTCGGTGACGGGCGAGCAGTCGGTGCGCTTCAAGGGACCCGCCACGAACGGGTTCTTGTCCGAGGGCGTGCGGCAGAACTCGTAGGCGAACTCCTTCTGGAAGTGCGCATAGGGATTCTTCGAGCCGTTCTTGTGTGCCTTCACCGCGATCCGGGCGAGGGCGTCGGACTTGTCGCCGTAGCGCTGGAAGTAGGCCGAGGTGATCTTGCCGAAGATGCCGGCGAAGCCCGCCTCGATGTTGGCCTCCTCGGCGACGTAACTCGCCTTGATCAGCACTTCGCCGGCCTGGGCGCTGTTGAGCTCGGTCATCTTCTCGACGCCGACCACCAGCACGAAGCGCGCCTTTCCGGCCGCCAGCGTGTTCAGCCCCATGTGGATGGCGGCCGAGCCGGTGGCACAGGCATTCTCGACCCGGGTCGAGGGCTTGAAGCGCAGGTCGGGATGGGCCTGCAGCGCCAGCGAGGAGTGAAACTCCTGGCGCACGAAGCCGCCGTTCATGTTGCCGACGTAGATCACGTCGACGTCCCTGGGTTCGATGCCGGCGTGGGCGATGGCCTCGGTGGCGGCCTTAACGACCAGCGATTCGCTGGTCTCGCCATCCAGTTTGCCGAACTTGCCGTGGGACCATCCGACGATGCAGGCCGTCATTGCCAATCTCCCCAATTTCCTGTGAATCTGATTTGCAGTGAATTTAGGGCGTCGCGGGAAGGGCGCAAGTCCGCCTCAATTCGGCCCCCGGCGTGGCGTCTGCTAGAATAGCACCAATTACCTAGGAGCCCCCGAGGCACCATGTCCGACCCCGCATCGCCCGAACGCCCCACCTCTGAGCGGCAGCCGCGCTGGCCGCTGATTCTGGGCAGCCTCGTGGGCGGCTTCCTGCTGGTGGCCGTTGGCCTCGGCCTCGGCTGGTACCTCTTCTATCGCCCGATCGTGAACGTGGCGGTCCAGCTTCCCGCGCCGCCGGCGCCGCCCGCCCCGCCAGGTCCCGATGCCGCGCAGGTCAAGGCGCTGGAAGACCAGATCGAGAAGCAGAAGACCGCCAACAAGCAGATCGAGGACCAGATCGCGGCCTTGAAGGATCGGTTACGCGCCGATGTCTGTACGGCGAAGGATCCGCTCGGCAAGCCGCCCGCTCCGGCCGGTCAGAAGCTCTAGTTGAGCGCAAAAGAATCATTGCCCAACACAAGGCGTAGCTCCACTCTCCCCTGAGTGCTCAAGGATTGAGTATCAGCGGGGGAGCGTGACGCAGGCTGTCAACAAATTGCTTCGGCCGGTGATGGTCGCCAGTGCGGCACTCCTGGCCGGCGCCTGTGATCTGCGGCATTCCGCTGTCCTCGATCCCAAGGGGCCGATCGCGCTGGCCGAGCGCGACCTGCTGTTCGATGCCTTCTGCGTGATGATGGTGGTGATCGTCCCGATCATCATCCTGACCCTGGCGTTCGCTTGGCGGTATCGCGCCTCGAACACCAAGGCGGCCTACGCGCCCAAATGGGCGGAGTCGGTGCGGCTCGACGCCTTCGTCTGGCTGGTGCCGGCGCTGATCGTCGTCGCCGTCGCCGTCCTGGTGTGGCGCAGCACCCACAAGCTCGATCCCTACCGGCCAATCGATTCGGCCCTGCCGCCGCTCGACGTGCAGGTGGTGGCGCAGGACTGGAAGTGGCTGTTCATCTATCCCGAGCAGGGCATTGCCGTCGTCAACCAGCTCGCCTTCCCCAACGGCCGGCCGGTCAGCCTGCGCATTACCTCCGATACGGTGATGAATTCGTTCTACGTGCCGCAGCTCGCGGGCCAGATCTACGCCATGGCGGGCATGCAGACGCGCCTGCAACTCCTGGCCGACCAGCCGGGCAAGTTCGTCGGCCGCAACAGCATGTACAGCGGCGGCGGCTTCTCCGACCAGCATTTCGAGGTCCTTTCGCTCAGCCAGGCGGATTTCGACGCCTGGGTGGCCAAGGCCAAGCAGGCGCCGGCCAAGCTCGATGCGCCGACCTATACGGCGCTCACGGCCAAGAGCCGGCTGCATCCCATCACCTATTATTCGGCGATCGAGCCCAAGCTCTTCGATTCGATCATCGCCAAGTACACCCACGCCCACCACGCGCCAGCCGCCGGCACTGGGCCGGGCGCCGCGCCGCGGAGATAGACCGATGTTCGGCAGACTGACGATCGAGGCATTGCCGCTCTATAGCGCCATCGCGGCGGGCGGGGCGGCGGTCACGGTGGGCGGCGCGCTGCTGGTCGCCGTCGTCATCACCTGGCTGGGCGCCTGGCGCTATCTCTGGACCGAGTGGTTCACCAGCGTCGATCACAAGCGGATCGGCATCATGTACGTCGTGCTGGCGCTGATCATGCTGCTGCGCGGCTTCGTCGACGCCATCATGATGCGGGCCCAGCAGGCCATGGCGCTCAATTCCGGCGGCTACCTGCCGCCCGAGCATTTCGACCAAATCTTCAGCTCGCACGGCACCATCATGATCTTCTTCATGGCGATGCCCTTCATGACCGGGCTGCTCAACATCGCCGTGCCGCTGCAGATCGGCACGCGGGACGTGGCCTTCCCGTTCCTGAATTCATTGAGCTTCTGGCTGACCGCGGCCGGTGCCGGCCTCGTCATGGCCTCGCTGGTGATCGGCAAGTTCTCGACCGCGGGCTGGACCGGCTATCCGCCTTATTCCGGCGTCGAGGCCAACCCTGGCGTCGGCGTCGACTACTGGATCTGGGCGATCCTGATCAGCGGCGTCGGCTCGACGCTAAGCGGCATCAACTTCGTCGTCACCATCCTGAAGCGCCGCGCGCCGGGCATGACCCTGATGCGCATGACGCCGTTCGTCTGGACGGCGCTCTGCGCCTCGGTGCTGATGGCTTTCGCCTTCCCCGCACTCACGGTGGCCTGCGGCCTGCTGGCGCTCGACCGGACGCTCGGCATGCACTTCTTCACCAATGCCCACGGCGGCAACATGATGAACTACCCCAACCTGTTCTGGATCTGGGGTCATCCTGAAGTCTACATCCTGATCCTGCCGGCCTTCGGCATCTTCTCGGAGGTCGTGTCGACCTTCTCGAGGAAGCGGCTGTTCGGCTACGAATCGCTGGTCTACGCCACGGCCGCGATCGCCATCCTGTCGTTCACCGTCTGGCTGCACCATTTCTTCACCATGGGCTCCAGCGCCAACGTCAACGCCTTCTTCGGCATCACCACCATGATCATCGCCGTGCCGACCGGCGTGAAGGTGTTCAACTGGCTGCTCACCATGTATCGCGGCCGCATCGACTTCCATCCGTCGATGATGTGGACGATCGGCTTCATGGTGACCTTCGTCATCGGCGGCATGACCGGCGTGCTGCTGGCCATCCCCTCGGCCGACTTCCTGATGCACAACACGACCTTCCTGGTCGCTCACTTCCACAACATGATCATCCCCGGCGTGCTGTTCGGCTACCTCGCCGGCTACATGTACTGGTTCCCCAAGGCCTTCGGCTTCGCGCTCGATCGCAAGTGGGGGCTGGCGTCGTTCTGGTGCTGGATGATCGGCTTTTATCTGGCGTTCATGCCGCTCTACATCCTGGGCTTCAAGGGCATGCCGCGCCGCATGGAGCAGTACAACGACCCGTCCTGGCAGCCCTACCTGATGGTGGCGGCGTTCGGCGCCTTCGTCGTCCTGCTCGGCATCGTCTCGATGATCATGCAGCTCTACGTCAGCATCCGCGACCGCAAGAAGACGGTCGATTTCACCGGCGATCCGTTCGATGGCCGCACCCTCGAATGGGCGACCTCCTCGCCGCCGCCGGCCTACAATTTCGCCGTGCTGCCCGAGGTCCGCGATCGCGAAGCCTTCCTCGACATGAAGGAGCGCGGCGTCGAGCGGCAGAGGCCGGCCGCCTACGAGGACATCCACATGCCCAAGAACTCGATGGTGGGCGTCGCCATGGGCGCCTTCGCCTTCGTGCTGGGCTTCGCCATGATCTGGCACATCTGGTGGCTGGTGGCCGCCAGTGGGCTGGCCATGTGGGTCGCCATGATCGCGCGCTCTTCCGATGACGATTCCGAGTTCAAGATCTCCGCCGCCGAGGTGAAGCAGATCGAGGACGCGCGCTTCCGTGCCCTCGAGAGCCAGACGGGACGCCGGACATGAATACCGCCGTCACGGCCCACGAGAGCGAAGCCGCCGCCACCCACGAGCAGCGGGCCTTCGGCTTCTGGCTTTACCTGATGGGCGATGCCGTCATCTTCGCCCTGCTGTTCGCGACCTATGTCATCATGGTCAAGAACACGGCCGGCGGCCCCGGCGGCAAGGACCTGTTCGACCTCAAGAACGCCGGGATCGAGACCGCGCTGCTGCTGGTCAGCAGCACCACTTTCGGCTTCGCGAGCCTTTGCAGCAGGACCGGCAACCGCGGTGCGGTGATCGCCTGGCTGCTGATCACCTTCGTGCTGGGTGCGGGCTTCGTGTTCCTGGAAATCCGCGAGTTCGTCGGCATGATCAAGATCGGCGCCGGTCCCGACCGTAGCGGCTTTCTCTCCGCCTTCTTCACCCTGGTCGGCACCCACGGGCTGCACGTCAGCGTCGGGCTCACCTGGATCCTGATCATGTGCGGCCAGATCATGATCAAGGGCCTCTCGGTGCCCGTAACCTCGCGCCTGTTCCGCCTCGGCCTGTTCTGGCACTTCCTCGACATTGCCTGGGTCGGCATCTTCTCGATCGTCTATCTGCCGGGGCTGCTGTGATGCAAAACCATACCGGACACGATCTCCGCTCCTACCTGATCGGCTTCGTGCTGGCCGTCGTGCTCACGGCCATTCCTTTCTACGTGGTGATCACCCACGCCCTGCCGCCGCAGCGCGCGCTGATGGTGATCGCGGCCGCCGCCATCCTGCAGGTCCTGGTCCACCTGAAATTCTTCCTGCACATCAATTTCACCACGACGCCCAAGGAAAACTTGGCTGCCATCGTCTTCACCGTGGTGCTGATCTTCATCATGGTGGGCGGCAGCTTCTGGATCATGTTCGACCTGCACTCGCGGATGGCCGTCTGATACCAGCCGGCAGAAGTCGTGACCGCTTTTCATCTCAAGGGAGCGCGCAACTCCAGTTGGGCTCAAGCTCATGAGCGCAACTGGAGTTGCGCGCTCCCTTGAGGAGGTACGTTCCACGAAGGGTCAGGACTTCCGACGACTGGTATGACTACCGTTTGCTGGCATTGCCAGCATTTGGGGGACCCAATAAAAGTGACCCAATAAAAGTTGCAAGTTCAACAGGTTTGATGCTATATTCCTGATATCGTCGCCACGAGGTGCATCTTCGTGCGTGACGCAAACAACCAAGGCGTTCGTGCCACCGGAACTCCCTCCGGCGTGCCCCAAAAGCTCTTCAGAGAGCGCCTGCGCCTGGCATGGTCCTGACCATGCCCTCGACAACGAACACGAGACCCAAAGAGCAGACAATGCCGACGGCGAACGTCGGCCCTGAGGACCGGTTTGTGACACGACTCAGGACAGGTTTCTGGACAGAACGCGCTACATTCTGGTGTCTACAAATAATGCGAGAAGGCCGTGAAAACACGGCATCGAACGGTTTTTCAGGTCATGAAAAACCATGCGGGATTTGGCCGGGGACGCGGGCAGGGAGTTTGCCTGCGTCATCGCCGCCGTGCTCCGCCCTAGAAAATGCAGTCCGTGCGCGTGGCCGGCTTTATGGGATCGGCCGGCATGTCGAGGCGGCAGTGATAGTCGAAGGCGGCCCGGTAAGGTGCTGCGATGCGGGCCTTGGCCTGGATGGGGAGCACGATGCGGGCGCCGCGCCGGTCGATCTGCTGGCGGCCATAGGCGATGTTGGTGCCGTCGGGGAAATAGGCGGTGAAGATCGAATGGCCGGCCGAGGAGGCGAACTCCACGGCCAGGACCGCGCCCTCTATGCATTCGAAGCGCGGGCCGCTCTTCAGGACGCCGGTTTCCGTGGTCTTCTCCGACGGCCCGGCGATCGTCCAATGCGTGGTGGCGGCGGTCTTCCAGCTCTCGGCCTTCAGCGTGCCGCAGCTCAGTTCGCTCTTGGTTTGACCGTAGGCTGGCCCTGCGAAGATCGCGGCCGTCAGCAGCAGCAAGCCGACACGTCTCACTTGGGCAAAGCGTCCAGCGCCTTCTTGGCGTCGGCGTCGTTCTGTGCCGCCGCCTGTTGCAGCCATGTCCGGGCCTTGGCGGTATCGGCGGCGAGGCCGGCGCCGCCCTTGGCGAACAGGAGGCCGAGCTTGCGTTGCGCCTCGGCCATGCCCGCCAGTGCGGCGCGCTCGTACCAGTCGGCGGCGCGGGCGCCCTCGGGCGTAAAACCGCCGCGCGCGGGCTGGGTCAACGGATCGTAGAAGGTGGCGAGTTCGAGCTGGGCGGCGGTGTTGCCGGCTTCGGCGGCAGGGCGGAACACCAGGAAGGCCGAGGCGGTGTCGCCCGCCTTCAGGAAGTCGCGGCCCTTGGCCAGCATGGCCTCGGGGTTCGGTGGGGGCTTGGTGGCGAGATACTCGGCCACGGTGTCGCGCACCGATTTCTTGGGCGGCTCGCCGGGAGCGGCGGGCGGCGGCGCGGTCGCCACGACGTCCTGCGGATTGAGCTTGAAGTAGTCGTAAGCGGCATAGGCCGCGCCGCCCACGATCAGCAGGGTGATCACGACGATCGCCCAATTGCGGAAGCCGGAGCGTTCGGGTTCCTGGAACAGATCGTCGAAGCGGCCGGGATCGCGCAGCGCGTGCAGGTCGGGCGCAGGTTTCGGCGGCTCGAAGGGTGGGGGCAGCGGTTCGGGCGCCGGTTCGGCAGGCGCCGCCGCCTGCATCCGGCGCAGCCGCACCGTATCGTCGTAGGTGCCGCTCGAGCCTGCCGCGCCCGAGGTCAGCATGGGGGGCCAGGCGACGACGGTGGTTCCGACGACGCCGATGTCGGGTTCCTTCACCCGGAGCCGGATCGTGGCGATGCCGGCCAGGCGATCGCAGATCTCCGGGCCGAGATGGAATTCCAGCACGTCGCCCTGGCGGTCGACTTCAGCGGGAATGAGCCAGGCCTCGGTGCGGCGCCAGCCGTCGTCGGCGAGATGCGTATCGGGTCCCTGCTGGCGCTGGATCGAAAGCGCCAAGCCCTCGGGCATGGCGTCGAGGTCGCTGACGCGCAGGATCGCGTGACCCGGTTCGGGAAGGGCTTCGATGGACGCGCGGATCGCCATGGGATGGCTCAGGCAGGCACGGCGCGCAGGATGGCGCCGAGGCGATCGTTCTGTTCCGCGGTGATCTCACGGCCGCCCTCGTAGCCGACATTGTCCATGGCGAGCTGCAGGAAGGCCCGCATCCAGTCCTTGCAGTAGTCGGCGTAGATCGGCGCCGGGTCCTCGCTCAACCGGGGAATGCCGTCGATCGTCATGGCGGGGTGCTCGAACACCCGGCGGGTCGGCGCGTTGGGCGGCAGGCCGGGCCGCTGCTCGATCGGCAGGCGGTCGAAGCCCAGCGCACTGATGTAGCCGTTGAGAGAGGAGGCGGCCGTGCGCACCTGGCGCTCGGCGATCTCCTCCCACTTGGCGTTGGCGGCATTCTCCAGCGCGCGAACTTCCAGCGAGAGCTGGTCGATCAGTTTCAGGCGGTGCGCGCCCACCACCAACTCGTCGATCATCCAGCCGAGGTGCTGGCGGTCGACACCGAAATGCGACAGCGCCTTCTCGTCGGCGCCGACGCGGCGCATGTTCTCCAGCCAGTATTCGGCGGCTTCGCGGGCGAATCTCTCGGCCCGGTCTTCCAGCACGCCCGACGGTGGCGGGGCGCTGTGGCTGGCATCGTCGCCGAAGACGTCGGCGAAGATGGCGCCGAGATCGACGGCGGCGCCGGTCGACTGCGCCACCGCGCCGCTGCCCTTGCTTTTGCCGTTGCCGGCGCCCTGCTCGTCGGAGGAGCGGGCGGTGGCGATGCGGAAATAGATGTCGCGCAAGGCGGTATCGGCGATCTGCAGCGCGCCCACCAGTTCGCCGAAGAGCTGCTGCTGGATGCAGGTCGCGAGGCCGCGCAGCACGGTGTGCACGAGGTCGCGCTTCTTGGCCCGGGCATCGCCATCTGAGGCACTGTGAAAGCCGGCGAGACGGTCGACCAGGCGGCGGACCTGGATTTCGAGCTGGCCGCGCACCTGTGCGCGTTTGATGGCCGGATCACAGACGGGGGTCAGGCTCTTGACCAGATAGGCCACGCCACCATCGTTGGCGCGGAAGGCCTCGTCCCAGGCGCGGGCGGGATCGGTGAAGTGGCGCCTGACCTCGGGATTCTCGACGAAGTGCTTACGCAGCTCGACGGCGCGCTCGGCGAAGTCCTGGGCGATGCCGATCTCGCGGGTGCCGTCGTAGTCCATCAGCCGCTCGTCGATGACGGTCGGATTGCGCAGCCAGAAACTGTTGTCGAAGGGCTTGCCGTTCCAGTTGGCCGGCCATTCGCCGCGGAAATTGTTGACCAGCGAATTGTTGAGGCGCGCGCTCCAGCGCAGCCGGCGCGACTCCTCGGTCTCGCCGGCCTTCTGCTCGAACTCGCGGTCCATCTTGGTCAGCACCAGGAACAGCGCGTTCTTCTGCTTGGCACGATCCGCCGGCGTGGCGCCGATGGTCTGGTCGATCCACGCCGTCATCATGTCCGAGAGGTCGCGGACTTCCTGGTTGCCGTCGGGGATGCAGAGCAGGATGGCCGAGAGTTCGCGCTCGGCGGAGTAGCGCTGAAAGAGATAGGCGACCTTGCCGCGCAGCAGCAGCTCGCGCAGCGGGTTGGCGCCTTCGGCCACGCCCTTGGTCTTGGCGACGTCGTCGAGATTGGCGAGTTTCAGGCGTGAACGGGCGCCGGGGAAGTCGAGCAGGTCGGTGTGGTCGAAGAAATCCCACGGCTTCTCGTCGATGGCGACGTTGAGCTCGGCGGTGAGCGCGCAGACCAGCGAGCGCGGCAGCCTGGCGTCGGCCGAGGAGCGGCCATCGGCTTGCTTGGGCCGCACCAGCAGCGGGTCGTCGGAATCGGTGCCCAGGCGGTCAAGCGTCAGGACATCGACGATGCTCTTTTCGCGCGGGATCAGCGCGTCCATGCCGAGCAGGGCCTCGGGCGCGTGGCCAAGCTTCTGCAGGCCGTCGTAGAGCGTGAGGTAGAGATCGGTGAAGGGCTGGAAGTCGTACCACAGCACCGACCACAGCCGGGCGCGGTCCTGGCCCGAGAGGCGCGGCGCGAGATCGATCGCCTCGCGCCAGTAGTCGGTGCGCAGCTCGGCGGTGACGCCGGCGAAGAAGGTGTCGAAATACTCGATGACGTCGAGCACGTCGTCGGAGTCGAGGTCGCCCACCGGCGTCGGATGCGCCTTGGCACGGAGTTCGGCCAGGCGCTTGCGGATGGCGGTGCCGTCCGGCCCTTCGAATTCAGCCTTCTGATGGTCGAAGTCGAGCAGGAACGAATTGCCCAGGATCTTTACGATGTCGGTCTGCGTCAGCAGCCGCACGCGCACCGGAAAGTCGGGCGCGCCATCGCTGAGACCGAGGCCGAAGCGGGTGACGAGGCCGGTCGACTCGCGATTGCCCGGCGGGTTGATTTCGCGCAGGAAATCGTAGGTCTTGTCGGCGAAGCGCGCCTGCAGAGGGCGGCCGTCGCGGCTGGCCAGAATCGAGACCAGGTACGACTTGCCGGCTTGGCTCGGGCCAAACACGCCGACGCACATGCGCCGGCGGGCGGCGCGCGCCAGCTTGCGGCTCTGGTTGCGGACCTTCTGCAGCTCGCTGATCAGCGATGGGGCCTGTTGCGCCACGGTCGGCGATTGCGCGGCGGCGCCCTTCAGCCACGCCACGCCCTCGCCCGCGGCGACAGCCAGCGATTCGCAGTCCTGGGCCAATTTGAGATCGACGGTATCCATGTCCCTTAACCTGTCTTCAGCATGCCGGTGTCGAGCCAGTAGCCCTCACGGCGCGGCAGTGTCTGCAGGCGGAGCGTGAGACGATCGAGCGCCACGGCGCGACCGTCGCGGTTGGTGATCTGGCGCAGGCGGAAGCGCTCGACGTCGCCCGAGTCCTTGTCCTTGGGTTTTACCCGCGCGAGCGCGATGTTGAACGGCGTCTCGCGAGCATGGCGCTCGGCATATTCGGGCTTGGCGAATTCCAGCGCATAGAGCCGCGCTGCCGGCCAGCGTGCGAGGTCGAGCTGGCGGGCGCCCAGCCACATGGGACCACGAAACTCAAAGCCGATCTCCGGCAGCTCGTAATCGCGATTGTCGAGGTCGACGTCGCGATAGACCAGGTCGGCCTTCTGCAGCCGTCCGCCGCCGTCGAGCTTGCCGATGAACTTGGCGATGCTCTTGGACTTCAGCAGGTCGGAGCGGAACGAGAAATCCGGGAGCTGCGACTGGGCAAGGGCTGCGATCATCGCGCCCACCGCCACGGTGGTCTTGGGATCCTCGACCCTGAGACGGGCGTCGCGGAACGGATACCAGGCGCCGACGCGATACTCGTGCAGCGAGATCACCCGCTCCGGCGGCAGCGGCAGCAGCTCCATCACCAGGGAGCGGATCCCGGGCAGGCGCGACGGCCGGCCGGAGAGCAGCAGGATGTCGCAATCGTAGGCGTGCACGACCTCGGCCAGTGGCGCCAGCACGCGCGCCATCTCGGCGCGCACGGTCTTGTCGAGGTTGGGCAGGTCGACCGGGAAGATCACTTCCTTGAGGTCGAAGCCCTTGGCGCCGCGCTTGCGCGCCGCCTCGTTGACGAAGGTCACGACCTCGATCGAGGGCTTGGCGCCTTCCGGGAAGAACGAGTCGTAGGTCCGGGGCTCGGCCGCGACGATGCCCGAGGTGGGATCGTAGGTCTCCGCCGCGCGCAAAAACTCCAGCGCGACGGGATGGGCGATCTGTAGCGCGAACTGCTGGCGCAGGTTGCGATGGATCACGTCCTCGCCGCCGCGATCGCCGCCCACCAGCTCGGCCATCAGGTCGGCCGGGTTGCCGATGCCGGCGGAGCGCAACGCCGCCTCGATCGGCGGCAACACATGGCCCTGCACGACGCGCAGCAGGATATCGTCGCCCGCCACATTGAAGCCTTCGCGAAATTTTTGTTCCGGGAACAGCGTCACCGAGGTGCCGGCGCCTTCGAGGCGATAGGAGTTGATGATCAGGTCGGTCGTACCGCCGCCGACATCGATGCTGGCGATGCTGAGCGTCTCGTCGGCCGGCCGACCGCGTGGCTTGCGGGCGATCTGGAAGAAGCGACGCGCGTCGCCGCCGAAATTGCGCGCGACCTCGGTGTAGAGATAGACGAGCTGGGTGCAGCTTGCCTCGTCCCAATCGGTCAGCACGCGGGGCGCCGGGGCTGCCGGATCGTCGAGCTTCCAGCCCATCATCATCCAGACCAGGTCGCGTGCCGCCTCGGCGCGCTTGCGGAAGATCAGGCGCTCGGCCAGCGGCATGCCGGTGGGCAGCGTGAGCACGATGCGGCGGAGCCGGCGCGGCGTCTCGGCGTGGGCGCGGCGGCCGCGCTGCTGCGGAGAGTTCATGAGTGTCAGCGCCTGTAGCAGGACTTCGGACAGCACGAAGGTCATCACCGAGGAACGCGAATAGAGCGGCTCGAAGACCGGCAGATGGTCGGCCGAATCCGCGTCGGCATCGACCAGATGCAGCGGCTCGCCCTTCTGGTTGACGAGCTGCGCCATCGGGCCGGCGGCGGCCGGCATCGGCGTCTGGTCCTGCGCGTAAGCGACGTTGAAGCGCCATTCGCGGGTCTGCGGCTCCTCGTCCCACAGATAGCGCTTGGGGCTCGACATGCCGGTGTTGCCCTCGGTGCCGCGGCGGCGGGCGGCGAGCCGCGTCGCTTCGGGCCCCACGCGGGTCATGGTTGGCCAGACGAAGGCGTCGGCCCGTCCACCGAGGCGCGAGAGGTGATTCTTGCCGAACCAGGCCTGGGCGAACTCGACGCGCGATTCGAACGGCTTGGTATGCACGCTCTCGGGATGCGAGAGATCGCGTAGCGCCAGTTCGTAGGAATCGTTCAGGTTGACGCCGACGTCGCCCGCCGCCTCGATCAGCAGGCCGCAGGTGCGCGAGTTGCCGACGTCGAGAACCAGGTCGACTTCGATCGCGCCGCGGCCGGGCCGCTCGGCGTCACCCACCAGCTTGATCGGTGGAAAATGCGCCGCGGCGGCCAGCAGGCCGAGGAAGGCTAGATAACGTGCGGTCGCTTCCTGCGGCTTCTGCTTGATGTCGGCGTCGATCTCCTCGAGCGTCGCGCGCGGATGCAGTTCGCGGAACAGCTCCTCCAGCCACTGGCTCATCCAGCCCTGGCGCAGCAGCCAATGATTGGCGCGCTGCTGGGGCGCGAGCGCAAACAGGGCGCCTGACGTCACGTCCTTGGGCGAGGGCGCGAGATAGGCGCGACCCTCGGCCTCGGCGATCAGGCCGGTATCGAAGGCGAGGACGGCGCGGTAGCGGTTGCCCTGCTCGTCGCGGTAGCCCGCGCCATAGCGGGCTTCGAGATCGACCACGCGCACGCGCGCCCAGTCGGCAGGGCCTTCGCGGAACTGGCTGTTGGGCCGGACCTGCAGGAACGGCACCGGCACCCACTTGTCGAGAAAGGGGGCAAGCGCGTCCTTGGCCGTCACAACGAGGTTGGGTTCGGCGGCGCGGCGACGCCCGGCCTCGACCACCTCGTACTGGCCGCGGCCCTCGTCGAAATCGAGTTGCACCAGGTCGTCGACCGCCTTGTCGGCGGCGGCGTCATGGAAGCCCCACTCGCGAACCTTGAGGCGCACGGGGTCGAAGCCGAAATCGAGGAACTGAATGCCTGAGCGGGCGATCAGTGTCGTCGGGCTGGGGTAGCTCGGCAGGCGGGCAAGGTCGCTCATGTCATGTTTTTGCGGCTATCGGTCCAGTTTAGGGACTCAGCGGCCGATCTGCACCTGATAGCTGCGCTGATCGCCGGGTTGGCTACCCTTGCATTGGGCCACGCCGCTGGCGTCGACCTCGCAATTGACCGTGTTGCGGGCGTAGGTCTTGCCGTCGCTGCACTTGGGATTGGCCTTCTCCTCGATCACCAGCTTGCCGTTGTCCCAGCGCGCCTCGGCCGGAGCCTCGCAGGCAGCGCCGTTCTTTTGCACGAAGCTCACCTTACCTTTGCCCTTGTCGTCCAGCGTATAACTGGGCCGCAAGTCCTTCTCGCCGCTCGCCGTGGCCAGTCCGGTGCGGGAGCGCCAGTCACCCTTCAGAAACGCGAGATCCTGCTTCTGCTTGGCCTCCGGCGGCACGACCATCGGCTTGGGCTCGTCCTTCTTCGGTTCGTTCTTCGGATCGTTTTGTGCGCCGGCGCCCTTGTTCTTGTCCTGCTCGTTGGGGCCCTTCACGTCGTTCTTGTCGGAAACGTTAACGCCGGCAGGCGGGACGGGTTCCGGCCCCGCGCCGCGCTCGATCGGCGCGCCGGGGATGACACCGCCCGCGATCATGCCGCCTGGGCCGATGATGCCGGCTGCGCAATCGCCGCCGCGCCGCGCCAGATCGTCGGTGAGGCGCGCCAGTTCCATCCGCAGGTTCTCGTTGTCCTGCACCAGTGTGCCGGCGCGCGTCTGCTGCAACTCGAGTGGCTGGCGCACGGAGAAGCTGAGCGCGCGTTCCCGGGCTTCGGCTTCGAGATAGGGTTCGAGGCGCGGCAGATAGGGCCGCACCAGCCAGGCGAGCAGGGCCAGCATCAGCAGCAGCAACAGCGCGAGCAGAAGCCACTGCCACCAGCTCGTGCGGGGGCCGACAGCAGCGAGTGCGGGGGCGGAAACCATCACCGCTTCGGGGCGCGCGATAACGGGCGGGCTGGCGAGAAAGGCGCCGGGCAGGCTGGCATCGGCCGTGAAGCCCCAGAAGGTCATGACCGGCTTGCCGTCCACGACGTAAAGCGTTTCTTCGCCGGGCGCGGTGAGCGAATGGCGCAGCAGGCGGGCAAAGTTCCGTTCGGCGCTGGAGCGTTCCGGCGACTCCATCGAATCGGCCAATTGCGCCAGGTCGCCGTGCAGGCGATGAACCTTGTCGAGCATCTGGGTCCGCTCGACGCCGCCGGTTTCGGAAAGGCGGCGGACCTCGCCCTCGAAAGGTGCATACCAATCGATGCGGCGTCCCGTTGGATCGACCTCGGGGATTGCCAGCAGATCGGCATGCTCGCGCGACAGCCGTGCCGCGATGGCGGCACGCAACTGGCCGGCGGCACGCCACACGGGATCACCCGCCAGACCCAGCGCGCGGTAGCGCTGAAGCGGTTCACTGATGAGAAGGGGACCTGCTGCCATCTCTGTTCCTCAACGTGGGCACGCCATGGCGTAGTTCCAGCGCGTGCCCAGCATCTGACCTGTTACGACGACATCAACCGAATAATCCCCGCCAACCGGCTTCCAATCGAAGCCGAACCCGCCGCGGCCGCTGCGCGGTCCGCCGGTGCCGTTCAGCACCTGGCCACGATAGATGACCTTAATGTCATCCGGCCGGACAAACAGGTTGTAGTTGATGGCAACGAAGCCCGGCTTGTCGCCGAGATAGTGCTTGTTGCGCGTGATGCCTTCGCCACCCGAATCGCCCGCCCAGTCGCAGGGCAGTTGGCCCGGCGGCGGCCGGTTGGTCGGCGCCGCAGCGGGCGGCGGCGGTGG
>Ga0163144_10001971_pt1 | contig 48029 bp, 58 predicted proteins | sample OliLak19BULKMAT1_FD_123175 | JGI IMG/M metagenome (GOLD analysis project Ga0163144, IMG submission 123175) | Freshwater microbial mat bacterial communities from Lake Vanda, McMurdo Dry Valleys, Antarctica - Oligotrophic Lake LV.19.BULKMAT1 | ecosystem: Environmental > Aquatic > Freshwater >... | reverse complement strand
ACATGACGCGCGAGAAAGCCTACGAAGTAGCGCACGCTGCGGGCCAAATCATTCACCCCGAAGCGTGCGGCGAAGGTCTTGATGGGCCGAAGCTATACAGCGAAGGACTCTACTGATGAGCAATGACAAGGTACGAGCTGCGGCGCAGGTGGACTCGTCAGTCAAGGCCGTGCGCGCATCAATTGTCACGGGCCCTCGAGGACAGAAATGACACCAGTGAAGGACCGTGGGGTGAGCCTTTCAGCGGCCGAAAATTTGCTTCTCACGATTCAAGGCCAGCGATTCTCGACGATTTTGGCCGATCCACCGTGGCAGTTCCAGAACCGGACTGGCAAGATGGCCCCGGAACACAAGCGCCTGAATCGGTATATGACTCTCTCTCTTAACGAAATTAAGTCGCTGCCAGTTTTGCCGTTGCTTCGCGATACCGCGCATTGCTACCTGTGGGTACCAAACGCCCTGCTGCCAGAGGGTATAGAAACCCTTAGGGCATGGGGCTTCCACTACAAGAGCAACATCGTTTGGCACAAGGTGCGTAAGGATGGCGGGCCGGACGGCCGAGGCGTCGGATTCTACTTTCGCAACGTCACGGAAATTGTGCTATTTGGGGTGCGCGGAATCAACGCACGGACGTTAGCGCCGGGGCGTCGTCAGGTGAACATTATTCGTACGATGAAACGCGAACACAGCCGCAAACCCGATGAGCTGTACCCGATCATTGAGGGATGCAGCCCTGGGCCATTTTTGGAGCTATTTGCACGCGGCCAGCGAAAAGGATGGGCAGTATGGGGCAATCAGGCAGAGGAATATTTTCCCACCTGGAACACCTATTCAAATCATTCTCAAGCCGAACAAAAGCCCAGAAGTTACGCCTCGTCGGTCGCCGCCACCAAGGAGAACGCGAAATGAGCAACGACAAGGTACGGGCTGCGTTTGAGTCGTGGTACTCGGGGGTCACCCTGAATACCGTGTGGTTCGAGCGGGACACTAAGAACCCAGATGAGTATTCATGGCAGGATACACACATCGCATGGCTCGCGTGGAGAGCCGCCCTTGCGCTGCCAGTCGAGCCGAAGGTGGAGCTGGTGGCGTGGCGTGATGCCATCATTGATGCGCTGGTGATCGCGCATATCTATCGCGCAGAACACGACGATGACCCGCGCAAAGCGTTGCACGATCTGCTGGCGTGGGAAGTAAGCGTCGCGCTTGACCCGCTGGTGTCTGCCGATGCCAGAGCATTGCGCGATGCCCCGCCCGCGAAGGTGGAGCCGATGGCGGGCAGCCCTGACAGCAATTGTCCGTGCAAAAGTGAGAACGAAGATTTGCACGGCCAATCCGCCAGCGCGGGGGATGAAGTGGAGAAAGTGCTGGTTGACCTGCGTCTAATTAGCGCAGACGCAGATGACTGTGCGACGGATTGGGATAGGTGGACCGCCGCGAGAGCCGCCGCGCTGATCGAACGCCTCGCCGCCCGTCTGCTGGAGAACGAGGAGGCCTGTCGAGCGTCAGACCAAAAGGAATTTCCAGCCACCTACAGGGCGTGGGAAAAAAAATGGGTCGCGCAAGGTGCCGAACTCGCTGACATGACCAAGGAGCGAGACAAGGCCGTGCGCATGTTCAAGGCCGCAGTTACGGGGCAGGATAGCCAGGATAGATGGCTGCCCTGCATCGAGCACCGTTTCAAGGTTGACTACCGCGCGTCCGGCTGCCCGCAATGCCAGATTGAGAAAGCCATCGCACAAGCCGAGGCTAGCGCGAAGGATGCGGCGCGGTGGAAGTGGACCGAAATGGAAGCTCGCCGGGCAGGCGTTGACATGGACAATGCTCGCACAGAAATCGACGCCGCCATCGCCAAGGGCGCGCCATGAGCGGGCCGGTGCGCGAGGCGTTCGAGGCGTGGTCAGAAATGTTTTGCCTCGCATTGGATCGACGCCCGACTGGCACATACGAGTCAATGCGCACGCACGACACATGGTGCGCCTACGTCGCTGGCCGCGTTACTGTCGAGGCCGACCTCGACGCCATGATGGCAAGACGCGACACAGCGATCGAGCAACGCGACTACAACGCCGAGGTAATCACGCAGCGTAACGCCATGCTGTCCCGCAGCGCCGCCGAACTCGCCGCCATGACCGCCGAGCGGGACAACATGAGGGGCGCTGTACGGATCGTGCAGAATAGTTGCGAGGCTGCCATCGCCGCCATGACCGCCGAGCGCAACGCCGCGCTGGTGCGGGGCGAGGCGAGCGCGAAGGATGCGGCGCGGTATCAGGGGCTGCGGAAAAATGGGTACATCGCTGCCGCGATTTACGGCAACCAGTGGCGCACCGATGCAGATTGCGACGCTGTCATCGACGCCGCCATCGCCAAGGGGCAGACATGAGCGCGCGCGAGTTGAGCGACGCGGAGTGCGATGCGGTGTTGGGGGATGTGTTTGGCGTGACGACATGGCGGGGCCTCCCGGTCGAGCGGACCATCGCCCGCACCGCCTACGCCGCTGGCCGCGCTGCGGGGCTGGAATCGGCGGCGAAGGTATGCAAGAGCATGACGAAAGATATTGTCTGCCCTGAAGAATGCGCCGCCACCATCCGCGCACTGACTGAAAGAACCCCCCACTCATGACCACCGCTCTCACCAAACCTGTACGCCGGCTATGCACCCGGATCAAAGACGGCGGCCGCAACATCATCGTCAGCCTCGAGCCTGGCGACATCCTGACCTTCCGTACAGTCGGCTTCAAAAGCACCTACCGCATCGCTCTAGAGCCTCTTTTTAACCGTGCTGCTGCCGACGCCGCCCGCAATAAGTGATGTAGAATCGAATGTTCGATCAACGAACCAGGAATACGCATGAACTTGACGTTTCTTGCAGCCTCTGCACCTCTCGCCAAGTCGTACGCACTGGCCGCCGACGGAACCCTGACCAAAGAGTCCTATCCCAAGGTCTGGGAATTCACGTCCCACAACGAACAAGTCCTTGATCTCAAAGACTTCTATGCCAAACTCATCGAGCACGCTGATCAAGGCCACTGCCTCCTCAAAGGCGAAGTCCAGCGCCCCCTCGCAGCTGAGTCTCGGGCTGGATCCACCGACCCCAACAACCTCACCCGCTGGATTTGTCTGGATGTTGACCGCCTGGGAGCAGGCGAAAGCATTAGCGGACTCCTTAGCCAACTTGACCTGGGTAACGTCACCCATATCATTCAGTTCTCAGCAAGTTACGGCGTGGAGACAGGCCGCGGGGAAACCGGCCACGTATTCATGCAACTGGCCAAGCCAATGCACCCCGCCGCACTCAAACAATGGCTGATTCACCTCAACCTAACCACCCCGGCACTGGCTACCCTCATCACGCTCACGAAGACCAACAATGCCCTCTCCTGGCCCCTGGACATTTCTACCTGCCAGTCCGACAAGCTCTTGTATATCGCGCCCCCGCTGCTCGGAGAAGGCGTGGTATCGAACTACACCGGAACCCGAATCACCCTGGTCGACGCTACCTCGCCCACCCTTAATCTTGTGGAAGCTGACATCCCGACAGCGGAGGCAAATCGCCTCGGAACTAGCAAACGGCTTGATGATCTCCGCGCTGCGAATGGACTCCCAAAAAAAATTCTCGCCTTCAAAACCCTCAAAGACGGCGATGAAATCGTCTCCAACCCAGATGTCGCCACCCTTTCCGGAGTCAAGCGCGAGCGCGGCTTCACCTATTTCAACCTCAACGGCGGCGACAGCTGGGGCTATTACCACAAGGACGAAGAGCCCGCCATCATCCGCAACTTCAAAGGCGAGCCCGACTACCTCACCGCCGACCTGCTGCCTGAGTACTGGAGCGAGCTCGAACGCCAACGCAAGAACGCCAAGTTTGACGCCAAGCGCGCTGTTCAAAACCCTACCGATGATCGCCCTGCAGTCTTGGTCTTCCGCGATTACCGCACGGCGCTCTATTACAACGGCACATGGGATCCCAATACGGACCGCCTTAGCCTGGCACGCGCATCAAGCGAATTACAAATCCAGCACTACCTGAAAGAGAAAGGGCTCCCCGAGATTGATTACATCCCGGTGTGGAACCTTCGCTACGACCCACAGTCTGATATTCGAGTCGACAGTGAAAACCGAACACTGAACACTTACGAGAAGTCCTCGTACATGAAACTGCCCCCAAGGGCAGCGGAGCCCGCAGTGACCGAATTCCCCACCATCCACCGCTTGATGAAGCACGCCGTCGGCAACGATCCGGCGTTACTCGAGCACTGGCTGAACTGGTGGGCCTGCCTCTATCAGTACCGCTGCCGCACAATGTGCGCCTGGGTACTACACGGCTCACAAGGCACTGGTAAAGGTCTCCTGATCAACAAGGTACTCATCCCCCTACTGGGTGCGCAAAACGTCGTTGTTAAACGCATGCAGGAGTTCGAAGAGCAATTCAACGAGCACCTCGAGCGCTCCCAGCTCGTCGTCATCGACGAAGCACAGATCAGCGAAACCAAGCAGAGCCGGATCCTCATGGCCAATCTGAAGAACATGATCACTGAGCCACAAATCTCAATCCGCCGCATGCGCACGGATTCATACTTGGTTGAAAATTATTGCAACTTCATGATCCTCTCCAACCAACCAGACCCCGTCACCCTCGAAGTCGCCGACCGACGTTTCAACGTCGGTGCCTACCAACCCTTGAAACTAGTCATGGAAGACAACTTCTTGGAGAAGATCGAAGCCGAACTAGAAGCCTTCGCCCAGTACTCTAAACTTCGAACGGCTGATCGAAAAATCGCCATGACCGTCTTCGAAAGCGCAGATCGCGACGCCATGATCGCGACCTCAACGAACTCCCTCGAAGCCACTGCGCAAGCGGTACTCACCGGCGATCTGGAGTTTTTCTGGGACGCCCTGCCCGCTGGCGAAATGGGGATGCTTGGCGTAGAAGCACAAATGCTGCACGAGTCTTACACCAAGCTCGTGCACGAGGCCTTGACCTCAACAGACCCTGATTACCGCCTGACTCGTGATGAGTTACGCGTGCTGTTCGCCTACAACGTAGGCGATGTACCTCGCACTCCGGCGAAGTTCACTTCAATGCTTCGACATCACCGGGTGCACACCGACGTTATCCGGATCCACGGACGCAATGTTCGTGGTGTGAAAGTTAACTGGAAGAAAGATCCCCAATGGCTGCAAGACCGTCTAATCGAGCTGGAAAAGAAACCGACCGCAAAGGTCGTGAATATAAACTCCGTCGCGCGCTGAAAGTGCTCGGTTCGCACTATTCGTGCGCACCGGCTAGCACCTACACACCACCACACAGCTTCTTCCTGCGCAGCAACGCCGCGCCGAGGACCCAAGCATGCTGATCCTCACTCCGCAACTGCTCGAAGAACTTCGTACGGAGCAACCGTACCCGGAACTGCGCATGGAGCCAGATCGGCCCTGGGCCGACGAAAAACATACCAAATTTTTTGACCGCCTGAAAGCCCAACTTCCTACGAAAGACTAAATGAAGCTGTTTCAAATCCGAGAAGTTGCTAGTAATAAAGTGTTGAACCCCACCTATCCCAGCAAACCCAGTGCTAAGAATGCGCGTGATTTACTAGAAGGCCCTCGCGAAGAACTCAATCCCCGGCGCTTCGTAATCGTACCGGGTCCCGACCACCACAAATACAACGGAACCACCTAATGAAGCTCACCACGCCTGAACAGCTGGCCGCCTGGGCCGCAGAATATTACGGCTGGGGCCCAGAATCAAAAGCCGAAGTTCTTGACAATCTAAAATACAAAGCTCCTACCTCATTGTGGCGCTGGCGCGAAGACAACAAGGACGTGATATACAACCGCCCACGCCCCTACTGGGCTCACAACATTGACCCCGACAGTAGCTTCTGGGTTTATGTCACTGCTGACGATCCAATGAAGATCGGCTATACCCCGACCGACGCATACGGCATCGCTGATCGCCAGATCGTCACCACCGTTGGGCGATTCTTACGGAAGCATTACCCTGAGCTGTCCGAAGAAAGCATTTGCCACTACGTCGACCAACATCGCAGCACCTACGGCCCCGCCGAACTGGCTATCGCCTTCGACGCAGCTGATATTCAGCACGCCTATGAAAACGGCCCTAGTTCATGTATGGCAGGCAAAGACTGGTCCTACGAGAATCCCTATCGCATCTACGACGGCCCTGATACCGTCCTGGCGCTGCTGTACCGCGGCGACCGCATCGTAGCGCGCACGGTGTGCAACATAAACACCGACCCGATGCAATACACCCGGATTTATGGCGACGCCAACGTACTAAAAACCAAGCTCCTCGAGCTTGGTTTTGCTGAGGGGAGTCTTAACAACGTCCGACTGCGCCTTCACATAGTGGACGACTCCTGTGCAGTGTGTCCTTACATTGACACTGTTGACCGCGCTGACATCGAAGGCGACTTCCTATTCCTCGGTGATGGCGACTTCAGTCCACAGACCACTAACGGGCTCTTGCAGATCTACAACAAGGAAGACGATGAGGATATGTTCTTCTGCGAGCACTGTGAAGAGGACTGCAGCGAAGAGGACAACCACGCGTGCGAAGCCCATAACGGTCACGGGGGCTTGACTATTTGTAGCTCTTGCGCCGAGGGCTCCTACACCATAGCGATCATCAACAGGCGGGCTTACGAAGCTTACGTCCACGACGCCGAGATCATAGAAGTCAGAAACCAATACTACTTGAACGACGATGATCTTCTATGTGCCTTGGGCTTCATCTATTGCGACCAGGAAGAGCAATGGTTCCATCCTGGCGATATATGCACGCCAAAATACCGCGACGAACACTACCCCACCGATAAATGCACTTATGGAGAGAGTAATGAATGGATTCACGACGACGATGCTATCAAAACCGACAGTGGGCAAACCCACCACGTTGATGACACGGTTAAAATCGAGGGAAAAGTCTATTCCCTCGAAGAAGCAGAAGAACTCAATTTCCCCCTCCCCAGAATCCACCGTATCACCGACTCCATCGAGTTCGCCGATCGACAAGGACAGCTCGAAATTACTTGAAATGCTCTCTTACATGCGCCCTGCTGGGTCAGAGGCCGACCAAGAATTCATCAAACGCTACATCGAGCCCACCGGAGCCTACTGCGTCAAAGGCAATAATTGGTATGTGGCAATCCCGGGCGACGACGAAACCTTGTTCTCTTGCCACACCGACACCGTGCACCGAACGTCCGGCCGCCACCTGGTCGCCTACGACGCGAACATAGAGCTCGCTTACGTCGAAGGTAAAGAGCCCCTCGGCGCCGACAACACCGCCGGCGTGTGGCTGTTGCTGGAGATGATCGCGGCCAGAGTCCCCGGCCACTACCTCTTCCATTACGGCGAGGAAAAAGGCTGCCTTGGCAGCCGTGAACTCGCCGTTGAAGAAGAGGCTTGGTTGAAAACCTTCAAGCGAGCAATCGCCTTCGACCGCCGCGGCACTACCTCGGTGATCACCCATCAACACGGTGACCGCTGCTGCTCAGCCCTTTTCGGCACCACTCTCGCCGCCGCGCTGGAGCTCGACTACCAGCTGGACGACACCGGGCTCTACACCGACACCGCCAGCTACATGAAACTGATTCCTGAGTGTACCAACGTATCCGTCGGCTACGACCATGAACACGGCCCAATGGAGACCTTGGATCTCGCGCACTGCAAGCGCCTGCGCGACCAAGTGCTAAAGGTTAACTGGACCGCGCTGCCCGCCGCGCGCGATCCAACAGCAATCGAACTCTTTGACTCTTTCAGCGATTACGAGCTGCTGGAAGAAGCTGCAGCCGCTGGTTACGACCGTGCGGATCTCCAAGACCTGCTGTGGCGCGATAAGGAATACGTGCTGGACATCCTGCAGGCTACCTTTCGTCTTTATAAGGAATGAAAAACCACCATGCTGCACAATATCAACGGTACCTTCAAAATGTTGAATGCCGCAGGCCGCGTCACGAAATCCCGTTCGGGGTTCGAGCCGGTCACCACTGAAGTCCTTCAAGAGCGCATCGCGCGTGCTGACAAGCGCATCCGCTCGCTCACCAGCGCCAAGCGCGACATGCTGGCTTTGATCAACACCTGATCAACGGAGCCCTTGCCTGCTCTCACACCGCACGGCCACCCGGCGGCCGTTAGGAACAGGTTCAAGGCTCCTCCTTTTTCTGTCCTTTTCGTCTAGAGGCTTAGGACGCTGCATCCTACGGGACCAGAGACGTCGGTTCGAATCCGGCTGAGGACTCCACTTACAAAAGGACTTCATGGGCTCACGATATAACGAGCACCACTGCCCTCTTCATGTATCCGCCCGCGGTACAGCAGCGATCACCGCCCACTTCAAAGCAGTGATTCACCAAGCAGCCTATGACTACGGTCACGCCGGCTACTCCGGGAGCTTCGCCGAAGCCGACGGTGTAAACCTCCGGGCAGGCCACATCTTCGATTCAGAAGAAGAAGCCAGTAATTGGCTCAACGAAAACGCCTGTAAATGGGGGCCGATCATCATCGTGCCTTACCTGGAAATAGGAAACACTCTCTGGCTCGGCGGATGTTGGTGTTCCAGTTGAACTTTGCTATCTAACATCAGTCTGAGGTAAGATGCTCCTCTCTCACGAAGCTCCTACCGAAGACACCATGATCCGAGCCTGGTCGCACTCCCGCCTCAGCAATTTTGAATCCTGCCGGCTCCGCGCGAAACTGCTCTACATCGACAAGCTCGAAGAGCCCCGCGGCGAGCTTAAACCCGGCCAAACCGAATACGCCAACGACCGCGGCACTCGTATCCACGAGGCCGCCGAGCTTTACGTCCGTGGTGGCGTCGAACTTATCGACGAGCTGAAAGATTTTTCCTCTGAATTCAAGAAGTTGCGTGAGCTCTTCAAAGAAGGCAAGGTCTCCCTCGAAGGCGACTGGGCGATCGACGACGCCTGGCGCCCGACCGCCTGGAAGTCCGCCGACACGTGGGGGCGTCTAAAGTTAGACGCCATGGTCACGCTGACGCCGCAACACGCCGTAGTCATTGATTACAAGTCCGGCCGGCGCTCCGGCAACGAGCTGAAGCACGCTGAGCAGACCCAGCTCTACACCGTGGCTACGCTGCTGCGCTACCCCGACGTCGAGCGGATCTCTACCGAGCTCTGGTACACCGACCAAAACGATCTAGCCCGCGTCGAGTACACCCGCGCGCAGGGCATGCGCTTTTTGAAGAAGTGGAACGACCGCGGGCTGGCTCTCACAACGTGCGAGACCTTCCCCCCCAACCCCAATAAATACAGCTGTCGCTTCTGCCACTTCGGGCCGAAGGGGAGCGGCGTATGCACCGTAGGAGTCTGACATGTCCAAGCTGATTCTTCCTCAGGCCCTCGCCGAAGAGCTCGAGCCTCCCGCGATCGTACTGCCCCAGGAAATTCAAGACAGCGTCGACCTTTTGATCCTCGGTATCCAGAACGGCTGTGTCGCCGTAGCTCGGCATAAGACTAATGACAGCGACCAAGTCGGCTACGACCTGATCGTCTACACCGCGCGAGGCCCCATCGCTGTGGCTTACGTTCTCCCTCAACTACAAATCGAGCCAACGAATGAGCCAAGTCAAGCCGCTGTTCAAGCACCAGCAGCAGTCGATTGATTTTGGACGAGGTAAGCCCGCCTTGCTCGACGCCAGCGACCCTGGTACTGGAAAGACCCGAGTCGCCGTCGAGCTTGCCCGCGGACGCATCCACGCCGACAACCGCGCCGTCCTCGTGCTCTCCCCTAAATCTTCCCTGCGCTCTACTTGGTTTGAAGACTTCCGCAAGTTTGCCCCTGAACTCTCGGTACAACTGGCCTACGCCACCAATCGTGAAAAGGCGTTCCAGAACACCGCGGACGTCTACGTCACGAATCACGATGCAGTGAAATGGCTCGCTCTCAAAGACAAAAAATTCTTCAAGCGCTTCTCAACCTGCATCGTCGATGAATCTGGCGCCTACAAACACTACACCAGCGCGCGCTCTAAAGCGGTCAACAAAATCGCCCCCCTTTTCGAATACCGCGAAGCAATGAACGGCACGCTCAATCCAAACACCATCCTCGACGTGTGGAACCAGGTCTTCTTTCTTGACCGCGGTGAGCGTCTGGGCAAATCGTTCCACCACTTTCGCAATCAGGTTTGTGTACCCACCCAAGTCGGCCCCAGCGCCAACATGTTGCGCTGGGAAGATCGTGTCGGCGCTGAGGAAGCTGTCGCTGGCCTGATTCGCGACATCACCATCCGCCACGCCTTCCAGGACTGCACTGACATCCCGCCGAATCACGAGTACTCAATACCATTTGTCTTGAAGCCGCAGCACCGCAATACATACCGAATGATGGCTGCCGCCGGCATCGCCTCCATGGAAACCGGCGTCGTCTCCGCGATCAACGCCGCAGCCGTTTCCACCAAGCTCTTGCAGATCGCCTCCGGCGCTGTTTATGAGAACGAGGATACCTACCATCTAGTCGACACCGATCGCTACGAAGTGATCATGGACCTGTTGGAGCCTAGAAAGCATTCGATCTGTTTCTTTCTGTGGAAACACCAAAAGCAACAGCTGATCGACGCCGCCACCGCCCGCGGCTACACCTACTGCGTGATCGACGGCAGCATCTCCGACCACGAACGCGAGGAAGCTGTGCGTTTGTTCCAGGCCGGCTTCTACAAAGTGCTCTTCGGTCACCCGGCCTCTATGGCGCACTCACTGACCCTGGTGAAAGCCAAGACCACAATCTGGGCCTCACCCACCTACAACCTCGAATGGTTCATGCAGGGCAACAAACGAATCGACCGTATCGGCCAGGATGAAAAGACCGAGACGATCGTCGTTGTTGCTGAAGACACCATCGACGAAAAAGTCTACGCCGCCTGCGCTACCAAGCGCGTACGCCTGATCACCCTACTCGAAGAACTCAAAGAGGCCGCCTAATGAAACACACCCGCAACTACGGCATTCCCAAGGCCATGAGCCAAACCAAAGTCACCTCGCCTCGCGGTGTTGGCAAACCCAAACGAGAGTGGCGCGCTGGCGAACCTGCCCTGATCTATTCCGACAAACCAGTGATGCGAGCCGCGTCGCTCTACATTGACTACGACGCCAAGACCGCGCTCGCCTGGCTCAAAAGTATCAGCCGCGGCGCGCTCCTACCGCTCGTACTAGCTCGTACCCAGTACCTCGAACGGTGTGCGAAGCGCCTCGCCTATGCGGGTTGATCTAAGCAAGGTTGTAACCTTGGACTTTGAGTCGTACTATGACCCAAAGTATTCACTACGCCTAAAGACCTATAACACCTCGAGCTATATCCGAGACCCGCAGTTCAAGGCGCACTGCGTCGCCCTAAAGTTCGGCGATGGTGAGACGGTCACCTACCGCGACAAGGACATCAAAGACGCTCTACACGCAGTCGACTGGAAGAGCTCGCACTTACTCTGCCAGAACACTGCCTTCGACGGCCTAATTCTCTCGCACCATTACGGCATCGTGCCGGCGTTCTACTACGACACTATGTCGATGGCGCGCGGCCTGCATGCCAACATGAGCCGAGCCAGTCTCGCTGTACTCGCGCCGATGTACGGCGTGGGTAGTAAGAACGTCAAGGCCCTGGCCAATACCAAAGGCCTACGCAACATCCCCGAAGAGCTGTGGCCCGAGTTCCTCGCCTACAACGCCGAGGACACTCGTCAGTGCTACGAGATCTTCAAGATCATGAGCGCCTGCTTTCCCGAAGCCGAGCTCGACCTGATCGACCTCACCATCCGCATGTTCTGCGAGCCTAAGCTCTACGTCGACGTACCGCGTGCGCAGGCCGAAGTCGATCGCGAGATCGCCCGCAAGGCCGAGCTGGTCGCCCTCACCGGCGTCACCGAAGCGGACCTGCAGAGCTCAGCCAAGCTCGCCGCTCTGCTGCGCGCCGCCGGCGCCGAGGTACCAATGAAGCTCTCTGCACGCACCAAGATGCAGACCTTCGCCTTCGCCCAGACCGACGAGGAGTTCGTGGCCCTCGCCGCGCATCCGGACGAAAAAGTCCGACACCTGGTCCAGGCTCGCCTGGGGGTGAAGTCCACCATTGGTGAGACGCGCGCCGGCCGCTTCGTCACCTCGGGGCAGGACGGCCAGCGGCTGCCGATCATGCTCAACTACTTCGGTGCACACACCGGCCGCTGGAGTGGCGGCGACAAGATGAACGCGCAGAACCTACCCAAGGAAGAGCGCGACGACAACAACGTACCCATCCCGCTCACCGGGGAGCTGCGCAAGTCAATCATCGCCCCGCCGGGCCATCAAATCGTCGTCTGCGACAGCAAGCAGATTGAATGCCGGGTGCTCGCCTGGCTGGCGGGGCAGCAGGACATGCTGGACCTCTTCGCTACCAACGGCGACCCCTACTGTGCCCTCGCCACCGAAATTTACGGCCGCTCGATTACCAAGGCCGATCCCGACGAACGCGCCGTAGGCAAGTGTGGAGTGCTCGGTCTCGGGTTCTACATGGGCGCCAAGCGCTTCATGGGCACCCTGGCCGCGGGCATCCTTGGACCAAAGCTCGACATGCCTCTCGAGGAGTGTCAGGCGATCGTCGACATCTATCGCTCCAAGAACCGCGCCATCAAGAACCTGTGGCGAAAGATGGAGCAGGTGCTCTACCGCATGCTGGTGAAAAAGTCGAGCGATAGCCCCGACGCAATCACAGTATTCCGCCCCGACGTGATCGAATATGACGCAACCACGGTGTGGCTGCCCAACGGCATGGGGTTGCACTACCCCGACCTGCACGCAGAATGGAATGAGCGCTTCGAACGCTACAACGACTACTCCTACCGCGCCAACAAGGAGTTCGTGCACATCCACTCTGGCCTGCTGACGGAGAACATCGTCCAGGCCTTGGCCCGAATCATCGTCGGATTGCAGATGCTGGAAATCGCCAAACGCTACTCGGTGGTCATGATGTCCCACGACGAAATTGCCTGCATCGCTAAGACCGAAGAAGCCCAGACCTGTCTGGACTTCATGGTCGAACAAATGAGCATCCCGCCTCTCTGGGCGTCAGATCTCCCCCTAGGCGCCGAAGGTGGTTTCGACGTCTGTTACAGCAAGTGAACTAATCTAACCTTAGAGGGTCATATAGAGCTATGAAGAATTCGCCGCTCGGCTTATTTATCTTGGTCGTCGCGATCGTTGTCGCCGGGAGCCTTTACCTCGGCAGCGCCGCGACCGTAGCGGAGGCCGTCGCGCAAGCCACGCGCCTCGCGCCCTACATCGACGCGCACCGCAGCGCAACCGAGGTGCGCCCATGAACGACGCTGCCGTTATAGAAGCCCCGCCCGCCGTCGACTACGGCCCGATCGGGACTCAGATCGACGCCCTGTGGCAGCTGCGCGAGTCAAAGCGCGAGCATGAGGAAAAGATCAAAGCCCTCAACGCCGTCATCGAGCAGAAGGAATTCGCCCTGTTCGAGACCATGGACGCGCAGGGCACCACCACCGGCGCCGGCCGGAAAGGCAAAGTCACCTTGGGTGAATCAGTCGTCCCCCAGGTCACCGACTGGGTGGAGTTCTGGAAATTCATTCGTAAAAACAACGCCTTCGAACTTCTCGAAAAGCGCGCCGCGGTGGCTGCGTTTCGCGAACACGCGTCTCGCCGTCGCGATCATACGGTGCCCGGAGTAGTGCCGTACACCAAACGCAAGATCACACTAGGAACCCTATGAGCGAGCAAAAACAAATTGCCATCCCGAAGGCCAAAGTACAGCTGCCAGCCAACTACCAAGAAGAAATGGCCGCTGAGGCCGCGGAGATCGCCAAGCGCGTCGCCGCGCCTTCGGGCGACACCATCAAGGTCTTAAAGGACAAAACTTTTGAGCTGCCCAACGGCGACACACTCGAAGTGCTCACCGGCGTGATCGTCGACTTCGTATCAAACAATCAGTACTACGGAAGAAAGTTCGACGCTACAGACATCAAACCCCCAATTTGTTTCGCCTTGGGCACTGACATCGACGACATGAAACCCTCGCCCCAATCCACTGACATTCAGTCGGAGGAGTGTAAGACCTGCTGGGCCAATCAATGGGGCACTGACGGCAAAGGCAAAGCGTGCAAGAACCAGCGTCTGGTGGCTATCGTGCCTCCTGAGATGCAGGCCACCGGCCCGCTGCTGCTGCTCAAGGTCGCGCCCACCGGCGTGCGCTACTTTGATCAGCACATCAGCGGCGCCACGACGCTCGCCGGCGGCATGTTCAAGGTCGTCACTGAGTTCGTCTGCGACCCGGCACCGGACTACGCCTCGCTGCGCTTCAAGGTGTTGGGCCCGAACGAAGACTTCGCTGAGGCCTATTCGCGCAAGAAAGGAGCCCGCGCGCGGCTGTTGACCGAGCCCGACTACGGCACCGCCCCGGCTGAGAAGGCCGCCGCCGCCGCTACCAAGCCGAAGGGCAAAGGTAAATAATGCCGCGGCCGAGCAGTATTATTTTCGGCGAACGAGAGCGCCTGCCCGCCCCCTCCGCAGCGGTACAGGTTGTTCCACGCCCGACGAAACCGGTATCTAAAGGAATCAAAATTCGAAAGAAGAAGAAGCTCTCGCTCTAAGCTCGGCACACATCTTGCGTGAGAAGCGACACCAGACCTCCCCCACACACCCCCTTCTCTTCGAAAGCGCAATTCGACATGACACAGCTAAGTAGCGAAGGCGTCAAGTACGACAGCGGCAAGGTGCGCCTCAGCCTGATACCGACGTATGGGCTGTGGCAAATCGGCCGCGTCTACACCATGGGCGCTATTAAATACGAGGATGACAACTGGCGCAAAGGAATGCGCTGGAGCCGCGTATACGACGCTCTCCAACGTCACCTCAATTCGTTTTGGAACGGAACAGCACTCGATGTTGAAAGCGGGCTGCCACACCTGGCGCACGCCGGATTCGGGATTCTCACTCTACTGGAATACACGCAGACACACCCGGAACTGGATGACCGCTATGAGCACCAAGCCCGAAACGACGTTTTACCGAAGTGTGCACAAGAAGCTCACGCACTACCTGCACCACGAAAAGATGAGCAACCCGTACCTCAGCGGAACCCCCGACGTGTGGTACTCGGGTCCGGCCAAGGATCTCTGGGTCGAGTACAAATGGCTCTCAAGGATCCCCGTCAAGGCCGCCGTGAAGGACCTGCTCTCACCTAAGCAGCTAGAATGGATCAACACTCGGTACGACGAGGGTCGTAACCTCGCGGTCATCGCTGGGTGCAAAGACGGCGGCGTCCTCTTCACTGATCTCCTCTGGACCCAGCCGATGGCCGCAGACGAGTTTAGAAGTCAACTAAGAACGCGAGAGCAACTTGCGCAATGGATCGAAGGGGTCACATGCTGTGGATACAACGTCTAGGACAAGTGGCGACAGTGACGTCCACCGTCTATCGAATTCTCCTTACTGCTGTACTCATCGGCAGCCTTTACAAAAGAGTAAAACGACGTGGATGAAAGTCATTTTGAGCATGCGGCTCGCCTAGAACAACACCTACGCGATGTTGCCCTGGCTGACATCCGCAAACAAAATGACCTAGCGCGGCGGCCCCCTTCTGGATTCAACGGCACCTGCACCATGTGCCTCGAAGAGATCACCCCCGCTCGACTCAGATTGGGCTATCATCTATGTCTTGATTGCGCTCAAATAAAAGAGCATCGTGCCAAAAGGCACCCACCAACCAGATAACTCCCAGTGCGGACAAGCTGGCTATCAAGGTCAGTGAGAATGACGACGGGTCCCTAACTTTCGAACTGTCTCAATTTCTCATCACAGTCAAATACAAATGAACCCCGACATCACGCACTTCGACATGGACCCTCCTCTCGGAGCAGCCATCCTGCTGGAGGTTTCCACAGTGCTCGCCCGGCTGGAAGAACTTGGGCTTACCGACCAAAAAGAAAATGCGCCGCTACCTCGCGGGGCTCTATCGTGCGGCGAAGCTGTGCGCTGCTTGTCAGTCCTCATGATCATGCTGCACACGAAGTTCCCCGAACTACGGGACCCTGAGCTCATGGTGTCTTTGCTGCGCGAGTGCGGAACTTCAGTCGACGGCCTCACTCTAAACTGAGACTCGCAATGCAAGACTACCTCAACCTGCGCGAGGCCGCCGCCTATCTCGGTGTGTCACCCAACCACTTTCGGCGCACGGCACCTCACGTCGGCATCGAACCCCGCAAGGCGATGGGCCGGCTGTGCTACCGGTTCACCGACATTCAAAAGTACATGGAGTCGTTGTGGCCACCCTTACCTCCCGAGGAAAGTCTTGGGCGCTCAACTGGACCAACCCGAAGACCGGACAAAGAGAGCGCCGCATCATTGGAGACAAGGCAACTGTTACGCAGAGTGACGCGCAACTTGCCCTCCAAGCCCTCGAGTACGAGCTCGCCTCCGGAAACCCCGTCCTCAATCTAGTACCTCGTACCGAGCACTCGGTACGTTTCTCCGAGCTCGCCGATCGCTACTTAGACTGGCGCCGTGCGCAGTGAAAGGAATGGACCTGTGAAAACCTACCGCTTCGTCATCGACGCCCACGTCGAGGACGATTTCGTCATTCCTTCTTTCGCCGAACTGGCCAAGGATCTCAGCGGGTCTGCAGGCAAAGCAGCGACGTTGGTGAGCGTGCAACAGATGCCCGAGTTCACCGACCAACCAAAGGCTCAGGTCTTCTACGCCGTCGGCCTGGACGCTCGGCGATGAGCTACACCTACCTCGCCTCCCCATACTCTCATTCCGACCCCCAGGTGCGTGAGTGGCGGTTCGGGGTCGTTACCCGCGTCGCCGGCGCACTCATGGCCACCGGTGAAGCGGTCTTCTGTCCAATCACCCACAGCCATACCATCGACCAGGCTTGTGGGCTGCCGTCGACGCACGACTTCTGGATGGAGATGGACATCCCCATCCTGCGCCACGCCGCCAGGGTCAAGGTGCTGATGCTTCCTGGCTGGGAGAACAGCAAGGGCATAGCCCAAGAAGTCGAGACCGCTGTCGCCAACCTTATTCCTGTGGAGTACATCAAACCGTGAAAAGCATTGGTGTGCACAAGTACGCGCCAGATAAACCCGGAGTTTATCTACGGCTCTTCCACGGCCGCACCCCTCCCGACGAAGAGCTCCACGACTGGGGCGCCGACGGGCCGCACTTCGGCCCCCTCCAATGGGCGCACACCACTTATATGAGCGAAATCAAGCTGGCCGCGCTCGGAAGTTATGACACCAACCTGATTCTGCCGATCAAAAGCAACTTGGTCGTTTACGACGGCATGTACTACGGCGACTGGTCCGTTTACCTGGTGCAAGACCAACAAGGAATACTACCCCTATGAACGCATCCGAAAAGCTGAACCTGATGGAACTGCTCAACGTCGCAGGCCTCCTACCCACGGCGATCAACGGCGCGCTGAACCAAGCCGTCGAAGCCAACAACAGCGCCGCCCCGGTGCATAGCAAGCTGCTCGCCGCGCACACCTTCAGCGATCGCCTCGGCAAAGCGCTGCAAAACCTACAAATCGCCATCCAGTCGATCGCTGTTGACGCCGACGCCTACCCGGAGCCGCCAGAGAACCTCGACGTTCCCGGCACCGGCGAATTCCAGCTTCATCAATACACCAAGGAAGACGCCACCTTCCTCTACTGGTTCAACCAAGCGAAGTACACCCCTGCCACCGGGCGCCAAGACCTCGTGCGCGATGCCTTCAAGTGCACGCACCTTGAGGCCAACCAGCTGATCAACGCCGGCTTCCCGGGCGTCTATATCGACGGCGACTCCGGCGACCAGTACAAAGGCTCGTTCCGCACCATCGCGGAAGCGACCCTTGCGAAGTACCAGCGCTAAGAACCCCGCCCCCTCGCGGGGGCGTTCTTGGAGATTCTGATGAAGGCTGAACACGCAGCAGCAAGCGAAACCCTGGACGGCCAGATCCGCCGCAAGTATGTGCTGTCCCACCTGCAGCAGACCACCATGACGATCGTCGAAGTCGCAGCGGAGCTCGGCTTCGACCCCGACACCGTGCAGTACTCTTCAACCGACGGGCGAGGCATCTTTACCGCGATCGTGCTTGATGGCTAACGAAAGAGAATACAACGGCTGGACCAACTACGAGACGTGGCTGGTCAAACTGTGGATGGACAACGAAGAGGGCGCGCAGAGGCTCTGGCGGAGCATCGCTGGGGACGCCATTCAGCAGATCACCGAGACTAAGTACGAATGGGAGAGCGTCGATGACGCCCGCGTCTCCGCCTTGGCGGATCTCCTGAAAGAGTGGCACGACGGAAACATGCCTGAGGGATCGGGTGTGTACGCCGACCTACTCAGCGCGGCGCTGAACGAAGTAGAGTGGCGCGAAATCGCACGCTCTCTGCTGGACGACGCGATACAGGAATGACACCAGGCCCTGCGCAACTCGCTGATTGGAAACGATTCGCGCGTGTATTAGCAGGGGAGTGCCTTCGACCACTCGGCCACGTCTCCGGCTTTGATTTTACACAGAATTCGAACTCTTGACTCGCCCTCCACTCTTAGAAGAGTAGCTTAGAGAGGCTTAGAACGACTCTCTGATGACACAAAAATGGCACCGTTCTAAATTCACTGGAGCCCAACGATGGCCAACTGGTACGGAACGTCGCGGTCCAACTACTTCCGCGTCAAGGACGTTAACGCCTTCAAAAAAGATGTGGAAGCGCTCGGCCTGCAGGTATTCAACGACGAGCCTTCCGACCTCTACGCCGTCGCCGCCGACGAGCTTGGCGACGACGGCTCGTGGCCCAGCTACCACCCTGATGATGAAAACTTCGAAAACGAACTCGACTTTATCAGCTTTCTCGCGGGGCACTTAGCTGACGGCGAAGTTTGCGTCCTTCTGACCGCCGGCGCCGAGAAGCTGTGCTACATCACCGGGCACGCGCAGGCGTTTACCAACGTACCCGGCCAAACGCCGGTCTACGTCAGCCTCAGCGACATCTACGCCAAGGCCTTCGAGGCCTTCGGCATCCACCCAACTTTTGCGGAGTACTGATGGAACACTACCAACTGCGTGCCCCGAACGGAAAACTGATCAAAGGTACGTTGGAAAAGCTCGTCGGCGTCGCGCAAGTGGTTTACTTCTATGATGAGGATGGTCACCCCGCACCTGAATACGAGGGCAGCACCCACATCTGGTGGGACGAGCAGCACACGATCATACGCGACGGCCAATTCGTACTTGTCGACGAGCTTGGCGAGGAGTGGCGCGCTGGCCAGTGCACGCGTGAAGAGGTCGACGATGACGCCTGAGCTGCTTGCCAAGAAAGCCGTGCTGGACGCCCACGGGATCATCTTCGCCGACTGCACGCAAATCTTCGGCGTCGGTGATGGTTACGTCAAAGCCGCCCAAGAACAGTACCAGCGTGACGGCGAGATCGAAGTCGATGACATCGCTGTGGTAAGCGACAGCGAGAACGGCGCCTATGTCATGGCCTGGGTCTGGGTGGGCGAGGACGAAAAATGAAGACCTATCGCGTTGAAGTGATGCGTCAGACCGTCGACGTTCAACGGGTATGCATCGACGTCGAGTGCGGCGACGCAGACGAGGCTCGTCGCTTGGTTGAGTATCGAATCGACAAAGACGACCTCGAGTGGGGCGACGCTAAGTCCGAGCCTGTCAGCTCCGATCACCCCTGGATTGAAGATGTGTGGGGGGTCAAATGAGCAACCACTTCGTCGACACAGTGATCAAAGAATGCCCAGAGCTCTACCTGCCTGTGCTCGCCACCGAGGCCCTGCGTGAGCTCCCCACGGAGACGTTGTTCGCGGTCCTCGAGGACGTACTTACTCTGGAGGAGCTCATATTTTTCGCAAACAGGTGGCACTCATGAAAACCATCTGTGAAGTCAACGTCCCGCTTCTGCCCAACGAGATCCGCGGCGAGCAGCTGCTGCGCATGGCCGCCCTCGTCGAGATGTACGCCCGCGCGCTGCGCCGAGACGCCGTACGAGGTACGGAGCACTGCGGAACCGAGTACCAAATGCGAGGGCTCTTTGGATCGAGCCTTGTCGTCACCACCCCAAGGCCCCTATGAAATTCCCACTGAACATGGTCGATTACAACAACCTGATCGGAGACGCCTCCGGGCACATCCTCTTCAAATCCGAGCTGGCCGAGGTGGTGCGGATGGCCAATGCGTACGACGAGATGACAGCAATGCTTCACAAGCTCCAAAACGGCATCTACACTTTCCACACAGATCCGCTGGGAGCTGCGCTCAACGAGGTTTGTGCCAAGTACCCGGTACGAGGTGCTTCATGAGTCGCCAGATCACCGCTGCTGAGCTCGCTGAGATCGTCAAGCGCCTGCTCACCGGTGACCTCGGCCAAGAGCTGAGCCCGCTGAAGTATAGCCTTTTGATGACCTACCTCGCGGACACGGTATGTTCGTTCTGCGGTGGCAAAATCCCGCACCTCGCGACCGCCATGGACGACACCTGGTACGTGGGTATACACCGTAACAAAGACATGCCCGACGACGGCGGAGTCTGGGCCGGATATGACGACGAAGGAGACCTGATTGAAGATCGAACTCGACCTGGAAATATCTGACGAGTGGTGCGCGGACGTCATGAGCGCCGCGCTCGAGGGCGGTATCGGCTACTGGTGCGCAGCCGACAGCATCCAGAGAGACGGCCTGGGCTTTCGCAGCTTCATAGCCTATGACGCCGAAGATGAAAACGCCTTCAAGCCCAAAGGATGTGACAGGCTCTCGATCCGCCTCGGCGTGGAACGAATCCTCAGCGGCGAGGTGAAGGTTAACAAGGCCCTGCGCGGCTGCATTCTCGCCGGCGTCACTTCCTACGACTCTGGGCTGATTGACGCCGACGCCGCGGACTGCATTGTTCAAGCGGGGCTGTTCAACGATCTGGTGTTCGGATGAGCGCCGCGCCGAAGTTCACGCCGGGGCCGTGGACACTAATGGCGGGCATGCCCACCAACGTCCTCAACCTAGGTGGTTTGCGCGTTGCGCGGTGCGATTTCGATGGCGACTTCAACAGTGTCAACGCCCATGCCAACGCCCGCCTAATCGCCGCCGCGCCCGATCTCTACGCGGCGTTAACGTGCATCCTGAATCGCTATGTGGAGCTTGTCGACTGCGGCAACTGCGGTTGGGATATTGAAAAGGAACGCGAAGTAACCGCCGCCATTGACGCACTGGCGAAGGTGGACGAATGATGCAATTGATTGCAACCAGCCTTAGGCTGGCCGTCCTCGGACTGCTGGTGGCAGCGCTCTCCTCCTGCTCAAGCCCAGTACGCATCGAGACGATCGAGGACGCCAAGGACAGTTGTGTCCACTTTGGTGGGCTATCCCGAATCCTGTCTACTGACACCCATGTGCCGGACAGTCGCTCCCGTGGGCGTGGAACGCCCATTCAATCCTACTCCGCCTTGTGCGTGGATGGCACACGCATAGGACGCGCGGTTTACATGAAGGAGCAGCCATGAGCCGACCAGACTCTTGGTGGGTGAGACCATTGCGGGACGCCCGCGCCGCGCTGGCGAAGGTGGGCGCATGAGCGACCCCCAAGAACAACCAGCCCAGCGGACGGTGGCGACGTAACTTCCGCAGCTGCGGCCGGTCGGACTCCCAGGCTATTACCTACGATAGGTGACGCAGCACGACCCCGGAACCTCGGGGTCGTTTCTTTTATGAGATCAGAACCAAACGGAGGGACTTTACCTCTAGAACGGCTGGGCCGTTCCTTCTACACATTTAAAACTAAACGGGGAAACTTTTCTCCTAGTCTTTACTCCTAACGCGCCCTTTTTTTAGCCAGAAGGTATCCACCGCCCCGCCTGTGCAGGTGTCCACTTCCTGCGCCACCGCGATGGCTTCCTCCGGCTCGTGCCCCAGGAGCATCGCCGCCAGCGCGGCCTGCCGCCCGGTGCCGATGGCCCAATAGTCATCCTCCACCACGTCAGGCACGCAGTCGGTGTCATACACCAGCAGCGAGCCCTTCGCGGTGAGCACCAGCGCCGCCAGCGAGTGCTTCTTGTTGAACTCCGGCGCCTTCACCGTCTTCGACGTGAGCGAGGCCCGATACCACGCCCAGAATTTGACGATCGCTGGGTTGTCGCCGGCCACACCGACAATCGACCCGTTGATCTCGCGCAGCTTGATGCAGCTGTAGCTGACGTCCCCGTCGGTCACCTTGCGGTCCGCACTCATGCACTGGCGGTTCGCCGCGATGGTGGTCATCGGATCGCCTTCGAGACCACAGAGCCGAGCGGGAGAGACTCGGCGACGAACTCTGCGAACTGCGCGCCGTTGCGGGGATTCGCCACAGCCCCGAAGGCGTCCAGCGCCTGGTCCGCCGTCGGGCCGATGAGGCCGCGCAGCAGGAATTGATCTGCGCCGACGACGCCGCGCACTGCGTCTGAGGTGAAGGCGGTCGGACCCAGCAGGCCGGAGCGGTCTAAGCCCCTCCCCATGTAGTGCAGGAACCCGTTCTTGTCGGGGATCGAGCCGCCGTGGTAGATCATGTCGCGGAGCATCGTTGACGCCGCCATGATCGGAATGTAGGTCATGGCCATCAGCATCGGCGTTGGGTTGCCGTGCTCGAGCAGCTCGTGCTCGAACTTCTTGTTGATCACCTTGTTGAAGCTGAACACGTACTGCTTCAGGTGATAGAGCAGAGCGAAGGTCGGGTCCGCGCCCCACTTGGTGCGCTCGCCGATGTTCGGGCGCATGGACGACTCGTCGACGAAGCGGTTGAGCGCCGCCGCGACCTTGTCGGTCACCACCAGCTGGCCGTTGCCGTCGGTCTTGACGTCGTTCGCCTCAATGCCGAGCTCAGCCAGGTGCCGCGTGCCTTCTTCGCCGTTCTTCGAATGTCGTACCAAGAACCGAGTACCGGCCGCCAGGGCGGCGATGCGCACGCTGCGCATCAACCCATTCATGCCGTTCCAGGTGAAGAGCTTGTCGTTGAGCGTCTTGCCCACGCCCTCGATGTCGACGCCGCCGTAGAGGTTGGTCAAGCTGTCGGCCACGCCGGAGGACTCGATCGCGCCGATGGTCTCGGCCAGCGCTTCCATCTCAGCGGCCTTGAGCCGGCCCTTCTTGGTGAGCCGGCTGATCGCCGTCTTGTAGGCCTGCGTTGCCTCGCGCCACTCACCGCTGCGCACGGCGATGCCCATCGGGTCCACGACGGAGCCGAGCAGCGCCAGGCCCAGCACGCGGTAGTTTTGGTAGACCGTCACGCCGGCGATGACTTTGCGCATCGTCGGACTCAGATCGTGGAGCTTCGTACCGAGTGCGTCGTCCTTGTACGACTTCATGAGATCCTCGTCCTCGGCCGAGAGCGTGTAGCCGCGGGCGGCCTCCATTTCGGCGTCCCAGATCTCGTTCTTGTCGCCGAAGCGGCGGGCCCACTCGGCCCGGCGCACCGCTTGCTTGGTGTAGCGCTGCAGGCTGCTGGCCAGGTCGTCACGCACGAACGGGCGCTTCTCAGCGTTGGAGAGGAAGCCGAACACGCGGTTGAGCACGAAGTCGGCGTTGGGCACGCCGTTCTCGTCGACGGCCTCACCGCTGAACTCCGTGGCGTCCAGCCCGCGCTTGGACATGCGCTCCCAGATAGATTCGGGTGTAAGCGGGTCAAACTTTGGATTGGTGGCCTTAGCGGCGAGCTCAGCGTTCAATTTATCCAGATCGGCGCTATGTCCGGCGAACATGTCGATGAACGCCTTCTTCTGCGCCAGGATCTTGTCGCCGCTCCAGCTCATCGGCAGGTAGTCCTCGATGTAGCCGACGTCGACGCCGGCCTGCCACAGGTAGGTCTGCAGGGAATCGAGATACGCGCCGATCGCGGCGGCGGCTGGGGACTCGACGCCGGCGGCGCGGTCCTCAAGCCCCTGCTGATAACCGGGGCTCGCGGCCAGCTTGGCCAGCTTGTTCAAGAAGCGCTTGGCAGCCTCCGGCTCAGCCTGGGCGAAGCCGCGCTGCGTGGTCTTCTCGCCGACCTGCGTGTACATCAGCCGGGCGAGCTTGCTGGTATGCGGGTTGCCCAGCTCGCGGGCGCGGTCGTCGTAGGTTGAGAGCGCCTTGTCGTAGAGCTTGCCCATGCCCTTGGCCGCGGACGCCAGGACCTGCCGCGCGGCGTTACCGGTGCGGCCCTGCTTGGCCAGGGCGATGTCGACCGGCGACGGGGGGCCGTCGGCGAACACACCGTCGCGGATCTGCTCGAGCAGCTCCTGCGCCGTGGGCTGGTCCTTAACCCAAGCGATGGCCTTCTGCAGCAGGGCGGCGATCTTGCCCATGATCTTGCTGGTGTCCGGGCCGACCTTGAGCGCGCCGTTGTGCCAGAACTGGAAGCTGTAGGCCATCAGCTCCTCTTCGTCCATCGTCGCCGCTTCCCAGGCGTCCGGACTGTCCTTGAGCAGTTCCTTGAGCTGGGCCTTGACCGGGCCGCCCTTAAACGCCGCGTAGAGCGATTTGCGCTGGTCGGAGGTCAGGTAGTTCCGGTAGACGACGTGGAACGCCTCGTGGAAGGCTGTGGAGCCGCTCAGTGCCGACGTGGCGGCCAGCGTGATGAGCTTCTTGGCCGCGTCGTACTGGCCGGCGTGCGCTTGGTTGGCGTCGAACTTGACCCCGGTGGTGGCGCCGGCGATCTTGTGGATGGCCGCGACCAGCTCTGCCTGGACGGCAGGGTCGGTTGAATCGACCCGGTCGGCGATGTCGGGCTGCGAGTTCGGGGCGAACCCCTTCGCGGCCTCTTTGTTCGCGGCCGCGCCGCGTAGAAGCGAGTCGAAGGACGGGGCCTCTGTCGTGCGGAACTCGCCCCGCTCCACCGCGCCGAACACTTCCGCTAGAAGATCGTCTCCGCGGAGCCTCGCCAGCGTATCCAGCACGAACTGCTTGACGCCGTTGAAGAATCCGCCCAACTTGCTGGCCGAGTTTAGCTTGAGCTTGCCCGCGCGCCAGAGAGCATACGCCTGCACCAACATCTCTTCGGGGTCGTTGCGGAAATAGTCGCGGCTGTCCAGCGGCAAATTCTTCAGCACCTGCGAGGCAATGTGCGGGGCTTGCGCGGCTTCGAACAGGTGCTTAGCGGCTTCACCGCCGTATTCAGAAGAGATGCGATTGAGTACCGCGTGCATCACTTCATGGTGTGCGGTCTCGTAGAGCGCCCCTTCCGGTTGGGCTTGGTCGTAGAGCGCTGTGAGCAGCCCGATGGACTCGCCGCCGTCGCGAGAAGCGCCATACACTCCGAGAACCCCAGGGCCTTCGGTCTCCATTATCGGGGCGAGATCGACCTTCACGTACTCGCCGAGAGAGTCACTGATTATCTTCTTCGCGGCGACGGCCATCTCGGGCGTGATCGGGACCATCGCGGCTAAGACTTTCTGCGCCGCGCTCAGGGCCTGCGCTTCCCCGTTCCCTTTGGCGCCCTTCTTGATGGCGACTCGGAGTGCGAGGATCGCGGTGTCTAGTTGGAGCGCGTTTAGCTTATCGGGCTGCGCGGACGTAAGGTCAGCCGCCACCGTTTTCGCTGCTTCAAGCGCAGTAGTGGCCGCGGGGGACGACTCCGCGTTGAGGCGAGCCTGGGTTTCGGCCACCGCTTGCGCGGCTTCGTTGACCAAGGCTTTGAACGCATCGCTCTGGTTATACCGCCCACCCGTGTGCAGGCTCTTCTTCACGCCTTCCGCCGGCGCTGGGGCCGGCTCAGCTTTTTTTGCGGCTTGGCCCTCCGCGGTACCGCGAATTGCTTTGAGCGCGGGGAAGATTGCTGAGGCGCCCGCCATGGCGCTCTGGATGCGGTCGGTCGCGCTTTCCTTCGCAGCTGGGATCGTGCTCTGCCTGAGGCTGTTCGCCACCATGCCGGTGAGAGCTTCCGACACGATCCAAGCGTCCTTCCGTGGGTTGCCTTCTCCGTCCAGAGGACGGGTCACCACGTATGTGTCATCGCCGATGGTGAAGACCCGCCCGCCGACGCCCACGGCCTGGCTGGAAGCGGCTCCAGTGAGGTCAAGACTCACAAACGTCTTCTTATCCGCGCTCAGGCCCAACTTCGTGCCGTCCTTGGTGTACACGCCGCCGTCGCGCACTTCTGCGTGTTCGGTACTGATTCGAAATGGCTTTAGCAGCTCCGCGTTATTCGGCTCAGCTTTTTTTGGTGCGACGCCCTCCACCGCCTTCTCAGCCAAGTTGATGACTTTGCGGGCCTCAGTACTCGGTACTTCGTTCTTGGCAACGAAGGGAACTTCGTTCGCATCCTTCGTCAACTCCTTGCGCTTCTCCTCGCGGCGCTGGAACGGGCCGTCTACGCCCTTCTCCAGCTTGCCGGCGGGCTTGACGTCGCCCACGCGCGCGAAATCCTTAACCATCCCGGGTGTGAGATTCGGGGAAGTTAGGATCTCCATCTGCGCGTCGGTCAGGCGCCGGTCTGAGACCAGCGTGTTCATGGCGTTCTGCAGCAGCGCGCGGCCGGTGTCGGTCGTGACGCGCGCGTAGGCGGCCTTGACGTTCTTCAGCGCGTCGGCGCGCGGGCCGATTTCAGCGCCGGGGGCGGCGAGTTCGCCCTTGAGCTCGACGTTCGGGTCGTTGAGCGGGTTCTTGTGCAGCCCAACCTTGTTTTTGTTTTCCGCGGGGGGCTGCATAGGACCGACGTTGGGCGACTCCGGCTCCCTGGGTTCGGCGGTGCGCACCTGCGGGTCGCGCTTGGCTTCCTTGTAGACCTGATCGCCTGGGACTTGGTCGAATTGGTACAGCGAGTCCGCATTCCGCTGTGTGATCTTGCCCGTGCCGTGCCCGCCTTCGAGGCCGCGGCTGCCTTCGAGGTCCAGCTGCGGGTTCTTCGATACGAGCTCCTGCTGCCGGGTCATCTCGGCGCGCAGCTCGGCGTTGAGCTCTGGCGGGGCGGACAGCTTCGGCTTCGGCAGCGGCGCCTTACCGCGGCCCGCCGCCTCGGTGTCTTCATAGTTGATGTGCTGCCCCGACAGATCCTCAGTCAGGGCTTCTTCGTTCTCGCCAGTGAATTCCTCGTTGCTGGCCTTATCGACGTTGTCGACACTCGTCTCCTGCTCGCCCATCTGGCCTTTCTGCAGGTCGAGCTCGAGGTCCGACAGGCGCGTCATCAGGCTCGTGCGCGCCGCGGAGAACACGGCAGGCGACAGATTCGCCAGCGCCGGGTGCACCTTGGCCTTAATCGCCCCGTCTGCGTCGCCGTAGGCCTGCGGGTTCATGATGAACGTGTGGGCCCGGTCGACCAGAGTCTGCTGCTCCTCGGGCGTGAAAGGCGTGCCGCGGCGTGAGTCTTTGAGCGAGTCGCGGAGAGTGTTGACCACCTCACGCGCGACCTTGTCGCCCTGCCGGGCCTTCTCAGCGGCGATGTCCTCAGGCTCGGACTGCTTGGCCACCTTGGCGTGGAAGTCTTCGACAGCGGTGTGCACGTTCGGGGCGCGGTTCTCTTTGCTTGAATAAGTCAGCCTGTCGTACGTCTGCAGCTTGCCCGCGTTGGCGGAGACCACGGAGTTCGGCCGGAGCCAGCTCTTCATATCGACTTCGTTGAAGCGCCCCTTGCCGCCGATGCCATCCTCGCGCCGGATCGCCGACACCACGCCGTCCTGGGTGTCCTGCTTGGCGGGGTCGACCGTCACCACGACGTCGTTGCCGGCGTCGTCGGTCTCCTGCCAGCCGGTGAGCAGGCCAGTCACGCCCTGCTTGAAGTTGTCGTACATCGACTGCTGCACGCCCTTGCGGCTGTTGGACAGGGTGTGGTCTTTCCACGAGGTGGCGACGTTGACGAAGTTGATCTGCTTGTTCGTGGTCTTGGTGTCGACCACCTCGCCGGTGGCGGAGTCCTTGGTCGTGTAGGTGAGCTGCACCCAGGCGTTGCCCTTGTGCGGCTTCCACTTTTTGCCCGTCTTGGGGTTGATCTCGGTGCCCGCCTGGCGCCCGGTGGTGACCATCTTCGCGAAGGTCGTCGGATCCAGCGCCGGGTTGTCGACCCCGGTCTCGTTCGCGGAGTCGATCTCCGTGAGCGCGCTGGCGCCGCCGTCCTCTTCGAGGTTCTTCTCGATCTCGTCGATCGCGTCGAACGAGTCGGCGTTGCCATCGAGGTTGCTCTGGTTCGCGTCGGTGACGAAGTTGGCGTTGTCCTCGACCTTGGAGCGGCGTGCGCCCCTCTCTTCCTTGATCGCGCCAATCTGCCGCACCACCAGGTCTTTGAACTCACTGGGGCTCATGTCGAACGCAGTGGCGACGTACTGCGCGATGCTCGGGCGGTTGATGAACGCATCGAACTCCGCTGGGTTGTTTTTCAGCATCGTGTCGAGGCGCTTGACCATGTGCGTCGCGCCGTTCGAGATGTCCTTCGGGTCAAGCTCGGTCGCGTCGAGGAGTTCGTTGCGCAGCGCGAGCGCCGCTTTCGACAGCGCGCCCGCCTTGCTCTGCTTCACGCCGGGCGTTTCCGTCGTCGGCATTTCGCTGACGATCCCACCCATCGCGTCTTTAGCTTCTTGTATCGACGCCTTAAACGTGCGCGCCGCGCGCACGCCTTCCTGCGCCACACCGGTCGCCGTGTTGATAGCAGCGCCAGCGGCGCTACGCGCGAGCGGCGCGTTCTCCTGCACCACATCCTTGACGGTGTTGATGGCAGCACCAGCGGCGCTACGCGCGAGCGGCGCGTTCTCCTGCACCACATCCTTGACGGTGTTGATGGCAGCACCAGCGGCGCTACGCGCGAGCGGCGCGTTCTCCCGGATCACCCCCTTCGCGGTGTTGAACACCGACGCAGCCTGTTCCTTCATAGCCGGCAGGTTCTCGTTGAAGGTTTGTACGGCCTCAGTCAGCTTCTGGCCTCCGGCGGCAGAGAGCGAGCGCAGGTTCTCGGTGGTGATCCCGTTCTTGGCCAGCGTGGCCGAGAGCAGCGTCTTGTAGCGCTCGTAGGCCGCCGGGGTGGCGGCAGCGGCGGCGCCCATCGTCTCCACGAACGAGTCATAGCCCTGCTTGACGATCGGCGCATTGGTCTCGAGGAAGTGCTCGACTTTGCCGTAGCGTTTGTCGGCCTTGATGGCGTCGATGAAGTCGCCGCCCTTCTCCAGCGCCGCGGCGACGGCCGGGATCTCGCCCAGGGTGCGCAGTCCGTCGGCGACGAAGGACTTCACGTCATCGAACGTACTGCTCACCGGCGCGGGCGGGAGCGGTGCGCCGTCCGGACCGACCGCCGGGACGCCTTCGTCCCTGGGGCCGAAGACTTTCTTGATGCCGCCGAAGACTGCATCCTCGCCGGCCTGGAGCCCGTCGCCGACCCGGCGGCGCACGTGGCCGATCGGGGCCAGGGGTGCGGCCATCGACGCGCCCGCGGCGCCGGCGTTGGCGAGCTGCCAGGCTTCGTCTTGGGTCAGGCCGAACATCTCCGGGTTCTCGAGCGCGTGTTTCTGCGCCGCGATGCTGATGTATTCCTGCAGCGCTTCGGTACCGCCTTCGGCCAGGACGGAGCGGCCGACGTGGCCCATGAGCGAGGGCGATAGCATTTTCGCCATCGCGCCCTTGGCGATCGGGTTGGCCTTGAAGATGAAGCCGAACGCACCGGTGTCGAGCACCGCGTTGAGCGCGCCGCCGATCGCAGAGTCGCGCAGCACGCTGCCGCGCAGCTCTTTTTCCTTCTCCGGCGTGACCTGGCCGGTGCGGACCATTTCATCAATGGATTCATTGCCTTGGCCGTAGATTTCGCCCGTGTTGAGCGCCATGCTGCCGGCTGCCGCGCCGGCCAGAGCTGGGGCGCCGAAGACCCGCGCCGCACCGGCGCCGGCGGCCATCGTGCCGATCATAGGTGCGCCGCGTAGAGCGTGGCCGGCGGCGAAATTGAGCGTGTCGCCGAGGCCGCCGATGTTGCGCAGGTCGCTGACGTGGTCGGGGGAGGCGACCTTCTCTGCGTGACGCTGCGACTCCTGCGCCTGCTGGCGCATGGCTACGGGGTCCTTGCCGAGCGCCTGTGCCGTTGCGGCCATGGCGGATTCGAGCCCGGACTTGACGTCGTACACGCCGGCCTCGACCTGACGGCCCACGAAGCCGCGGTTCGCCATCGTGGCTTGCTCGTCGGTGATGCCCAGGGGCGCCTGCGTCACCTGGTCCATCATCGGCAGAGGGGCCGGCTCGGTCGACTGTGTCGGCGCGGCCATAGCGCGCTGCGCCTGGGCGTCCGCCTGCTGGCGTTTGAACATGATGGTATCGAGTAGGCCGGCCACGGTGTTTCCTTCAGGTAAAAGCTAAGGGGTCCTGCGTTTCACTTCACTCTGGCAGCTTCCCAAAGGCGACCGGGTTCTTCTTCTTGATATGGGCCAGTTCCTCTTTGCTGTAGATTCGAGCGGCGGTAATACCACCCTGCTTGCCGTCGCGCACGAGCGGCCGCCCTAGCACCGCGTCAGCGACCGCCGTCGGACGGCCGTTCTCCTGATAGATGTACTCGACGCGATCCATCAGGCCTTTAGTGGCCTGCGGATCAGTAACCCCCGAGTCCGACCCGGGGGCGTTCCCCTTCACATTGGCGAACCCCATCTTGGCCGCCGACGAAATGTCCGCGAGATGGCTCCGCTGGTCGTCGGGGTTGAGGTCCGCGTAGCGGCGCAGCTCGCCCGTCTTCGAGTCTTTGAACTGTTTCGTATTACCGATCGTCTTCATCTTGCCCACCAGCACCGCGGTCTGCTGCGGGTTGAGCCCCTGCCCCGCGGCGTAGTCGCCCACCGTCTTGTCGATGCGGGCCTCGTTGTCTTTCTCGATCCCGCGCGCGGCCTCGGACTGCTTGTCGAGGCGGGCCTGACCCTTCTCAGCCGTGGCGGCGTAGAGCTTCTCCAGCTCCACCCTGGCGTTCGCCGCGGCCACGTCCGCTGCGCCGCGCTGCGCCGACTTCTGCGCCGACTTCTGCGACGCCCGCGCGTCGGCGTTGTTCACCATCGAGGTGTGCGCTGCGAACTCGGCGCCGTAGCGCTGGGTGTCCGCCTGGCCGAACTGCGCCTGCTGCTGGCCCAGGTCCTTCAGCTGAGCGCGCATCTCCTTGCCCTCGGCCTTGGTGAACACGCCGCCGCGCAGGCGCTGCTGGATCCCAGCGATCGACGCCGCGGTCTGCGCCGTGGCGTCGGACGCCCGCATGGTAGGGGCGGACGGCAGCATGGCGCGCCGGCCGGACTCGGCCAGCGAGTCCTTGTAGTCCTGCACGTCCTGCGCCGTGGCGCCGCCGTACCCAGTAACAGCACCGGGTGCGTTGGTGCCCACGCCGGCGAAGTCGTTCATCTTGCCGCCCACGCCCCTGCCGCGGCCGAAGACTGATACGCCAGGCGTACCGAAGTCGCCCAGGTTCTGGTAGTCCCTGCTGCCCATGGCCATGCGCGCGCGGCGCGCGTCGTCGGTCGCCGGTCCAGCGCCGGCCTGCTGCGCCGGGGTGACACCCATCTTCTCGAACTCGGCCCGCTTGGCCGCGGAGACCGGGTCGATCGGTGCTGTCTCTACAGGCGGCGCAACTGCGCTCGGAGCACCTGGTGCGGAGTTCCCAGCACCGGGTGCGACGGGCTTCGAACCGGGTGCGACCGGGGCCGCGCGGGCGAAGCCGTCGACGAAGCTGCCGCCGCCAACAGCCTCGGCGATGCCCCGGCCGGCACGGCTGGCGAGACCGAATGTCACGGCGTCGCCGGTGTTCTTGAGGAAATTCGTGGCGACCGTCGCGGCGTTCGCTTTGTCTGCCCCCACGCTTTGCGCGAACGCCTGGTGTTCCTCCGGACTGGCGGTCGCAGTCTCATAGGCACCGATGGCCGGAGCAAGCGCTGCCGAGGCTTTGCCCAGGCCTGCGACACCCTTCAAGGAGATCTTGGGATTAAAGACGCGCGCAAGGAGGCCGCGCTTGGGCGCAGCTGCTTCAGCAGCTGCCGGGGCGGCAGCGGCCGGGGCGGCAGCGGCCGGGGCGGCAGCGGCAGGCGCGGCCGGGGCTGCAGCGGCCCGGGCGGCAGCGACGGCGTCGTTCGCAGCATTGCCCGCAGCGGCTGCCTGCGTCGGCGGCAGCGTGCTGGCGCGGTTCGCTGCGGCCTGCGCGAGGCGCCCCTGCCCTGCCTGACCTGCCAGCTGCGGGTTGAGGCGCGCGCGGCGCTGCTCGATTGTTTCGCCCGGCACCGGGGTCTTGCTGTAGTCGATCTCTGGCACTTCGTTGACGATGTAGCCGCCAGCAGCGCGGCCGAACGTCGCCGCGGGCGGGCGACCGTCGTTGGTGGCCTGAACCATTGGGTCGAGTACGGCGGGGCCGCCGAGCTTCGCCGCGGTCTTGGCCGGCAGCACGTACTCGCCGTCGGACAGCATGGCGGGGATCTTGTCCTCGCGCGGGCCGCCCGGGCCGTCGACGGCGCCGCCGCCGGCGCGGCCGAAGATCAGCCGCTTGAGCTGCGTCATCGGCCGGTTGCCGCCAGTCGCATCGGTACGCACCGGTGCCGGCGCGGCAACCGGCGCGGCAACCGGCGCGGCAACCGGCGCGGCAACCGGCGCGGCAACCGGCGCGGGCGTACCGTTGACCGCAGCAGCTTCGGCCTCCTCCAGGCGACGGGGGCGAGCCTTGATCGCCTCAACTGCCTGGCCGATCATGCCGCCGTCGGCCATCGGGTACCCGGAGGGCGAGAGCTTCTGGCTGTCGACCATCTGGTTCCAAGCCGCCGGGCTCTGCTGGTCGGTGGCGAGGATCCCGGACTTGTAGCCGCCAGGGGCGGCGGGCTGGCCGAAGGTCGCCGCCTTGGGCAGGTCGGGCACATACGGCGCCGCCGGGGTCACGGGCTTGGCGAGCGGCGGAGCCGCCGGGGCGACGGGAGCCGCCGGTGCGGCGATTGGGGCCGCAATCGGCGCAGTAGGTGCGGCGATTGGGGCGGCAGCGAGTGGAGCCACGGGCTTCTTGTACATGTCGGCCCACGGGCTCACCGAGCCGCCGCTGGCAAAGCTCTGCGCATGCCCGAAACAGGCCGCGTCGAGCTTGTCAGATGCGGCGGTTTTCTTCTGCCGCATGGCGCGGGCTTGAATGTCTTGTTCGCTCATCGCCATGGTTATTCCTCGTGGTTGTAGTTGTGCTGCACTGAATAGTTGTTGCTGGCAGTATTCGAATCCGACACGGCCGCGGACTTCGTCGCGCTCGCCTGCTTGTTTTCCGACGCACTGCCGGAGCTGGCGATCTGCGCGCCCACGCTGGTGCCCGCCATCGCGCCGGCGGCGAGGTTGGATGTGATCTGTCCGACCGCCTGCAGGCTCGACGCGTTGATCCGCGCCACTTCGATGATGTGCTGCACCCGCGCCTGGTAATTCGCCACCGACGCGGTGTAACGCGCGACGACGTTGCGCGTCGCTTCGATCTGCGTGGTGATCTCCAGCCGCTTGATCTCGGTATTGAGCGTGCCCTCGGCCGCGGCGCGGCGCGTGGTGGCTTCGAACATCGAGGCGCCGGCCTGGATCGCGTTGAGCTGCTGGCCGGAAGCTGTGCGCAGGCGGTCGAGCTCCTGCACCGCGTACTGGGTGCGCAGCTTGTTGTTCTCGATCTGCACTTCCGAGCGCTTGAAGTAGACCTCGTTGATCTTGCCGAGCGCCTCGACGCGGGATTTGAAGACCTGCGCGTTGGCGACTTCGAGGTCGGCCTTCTTCGCTTCACCGCCGATGCGGGCGATGTAGGCGTCGAACTCGGTCTTCTTGCCGCCGACCGTCGCGACGTAGCCGTCGATCTGGCCCTTGAACAAGTCGATCTTGCCGCGCTCGACACTGGCGCGCGCGACGGCCGCCTGCACCAGACCGGTGTAGGCGTCGACCTGTGCCTTGAAGGCGTTGATCTTCGCCACGTAGGCGGCGATCAGCTGGTTGTCGACCTCGGCGATCAGGCGCTGCGCGTCGATCTGCGCCTTGAAGGATTCGATCTGCGCAAGCGCGTACTGCAGGCCGACCTTGTACACCTCGATGCGCTGGCCGTAGATCGTCTGCTCGACGTTGGACGCAGCGATCTGCGCGTTGAAAATCTGGATCTGCGACTCCACCGCGAACTTCGCGAGCTGGAACGAGCGGTCGGTCACGGCGATGAAGATGTTGATGAGCAGACCCTCGTAGGCGATACCCTTCTCCACCGCGAACTGGCGGTTCTTCTGTTCGAGGTCCGCCTGCGCGATCGCGATGTCGCGGCCGAGCGTGCTGACCTTGGCGTTGCTGGCGTCGAGCGTGGCGACGACGGCCGCGCGCAGCTCGCCCGGCGGCATGGTGTAGCCGCGGCTGGCCCACTCGCTGTCAGCCTCGCGCAGCGCCTTGACGGCGAGGACGTCCTCGCGGCCCCGCGCGCGTTCCCAGATGGCGCGCTCGACATCGGCGGTGAGGCCGGTGCCACCGTCCATCATGGTGGTGAGCGTATCGGTGATGCGCGTGCCGAACACCGACGTGTAGACAGGCTCAGCCCAGCCCACGAACGGATCAGGCACCTGGCCGGTGAACTGCGGCGACGGCTCGTTGAACAGCGCCAGCGTCGGCGGTGTGAAAGACGGGATGGTCACGCCAGTCAGGTCGGGGATGTCGCCATACGTGGCAACCGGCGCGTCCGGCGTGTCGAAGTCGAAGCTGACCACAGGCGCCTGCGGCACCGTCGGCAGCACCAGCGGCGGCGGGTCGACGAAGGAGAGGCCGGTGATCAGCGGGACGTAGGTCGGGATCGAGCCTGTGACTTCGGGGATCACGATCTCTTCAAGGGTCAAGCCGACGCCGGCGCCCTGCGTGATCGAGCCGAAGTCGGGAGGCGTGGGCAGATACCCAGGGAGCTGTACGGCCCCGCCGAACGACGTGCCGATCGTCGGCACCGGGGGTGGCTCCGGCAGCACCTCGGGGAAGTGGCCTTCCTTCAGCACCTCGATGGCGTCGCGCGCGGCCTCTAGGGCTGAGTCCGCCTTGGCGTGCGCGACCTCGAGCATGCTCTGAACGGTTGCTTGCGTCTCGTCCATGAAACCATGCAGCGAGAATAGATCCTCGCCCTCGCCAGGACGGAAGAAGTCATTGATGTCGATTGCCATGAGGTCACCGCTTCCGGTTCGTCGTACCGAGTTCTAGGTGCGCGGAACTGATCTTGAAATCGTTCCCGTTCACGTTGCTGAACTCGAAGCCGTAATACACAGAGTTGAACCCGCGCCCGAGCTGCGCGCGGTTGTTCTTCGCCTGCTCGGCGGTGGACAGATGCGTCGGGTAGATGAACTCGCCCTGCGCGCTCTTCACAGTCACGTTGATCTTGCCGTCGCTGGTGCCGGAGAGGATCATTCCATCCAGCACCTTGTTGTGTGGGTCGCCGAAATCCATGAGGCCGGTCATCACGCGCGCGTCGATGTCTCCGCCGGCGTCGGTGTCACCGGTGTCGATAATGTAGAGGCCGGCGTCGCCCACGCCGAGCAGGTACTCGCCGTGCTGCGCCAGCGAATTGAACGGGTACGCCGGAAAGCGCGCGCCGGCGGTCGTCTCGGTATTCATCCACAGCGCCGCGCCGGTGAGGTCCTCGACGAAGAAGTCGAAAGCCACACCGCGCGAAATGAGGTTCTGCGTAGCCACGAGGTGCTGCGCGGCTGCGTCTGTGGCGGCGGCGCGCTCAGTCACGTTGAGCGTCGGCGAGAACACGATCGCGACGGTGTCGGTGGCGTCGCCCGAAGAACTCAGTACTTCGTACGCGGCGAGGCCCGCGACGACGGCGTCGGTCGCCGCGGCGGTGGAACTTAGGTCGTTGGTGAATGAGATCTCGACCGCGTCGGTCGCAGCGGCGGTGCTGGTAAAAGCCGAGGTGAGCTCGATGCTGAGGGCGTCGGTGGCGTTCGCCGTCTCAGCGAGGGGCGTCTCCGCTGTCCCCACCAAGGTGTCGGTGGCGGCCGCCGTCTCGGCCACAACGGCTGTAACCTGCTGCGTTACAGCATCCGAGGCCTGAGCGCGCTCTACCAGGTTCTCGGAAGTAATAACGTGTGCCGTTACTACTTCGGAGACGACCGCCGCCGCCGAGAGATTATGTAGGTGCTCCCCGACGAGCTCGTCCGTAGCCGCGCCCTCTGACGACAGGGCGAGAGCGACCGCAACGACAATAGCGCTCAGCGCGTTGGCGGTGTCACTCAGGGGCGAGTCAAGTTGGAACGCCAGGGCGTCGGTCGAAGCTCCACTTGACTCGAGTAGCTCACACGGATCCGGCATTAGTCCGCTCCTGCTCAGCCGGCGCCGCGGGAGTTACCCCGCGGTTGTGCCGTGATCATTAGGTCGAAGTCAGCGAGACCGTGTAGCCGATATTGAACAGATCGGCGTCGCTCAGCGAGCGCGCAGTGGCGAAGCGCGTGGCGGAGAACAGGACGCCGGTCGTGCCGCCGCGCACCGACGAGGACAGCAGGCCCACGCCGTTGACGGTGAGCGTCGTCGCCGTGACGATCGTGAACACGGCCTTGGAGGCGGTGTTGTTGATCGACGCCGCGGCAGCCGTGCTGTCTACGAATTCCTGGCGGGTCGCCTCGCTGTGGCCCTCGGTGAGGGACGTGATCTCGGAGGCGTTCGCCGTGAAGTTCGCAGCGGTCCAGGTGTTCACCGGGGAGATCGCGCCGGCGTACAGGGCGAGATAGAAGTTCGCGTATTTCGCCGTCGCGCCCAGGTACACGGCGAGCAGGCTGGTGAGCCCCTCGGTCGTCAGCAGGTTCGTGTCGGACTGCGGGTCGAGGCCGTTGACGTCGTGCTCGTACACGCCGCGAGCGACCATCTTGGAGGCCGGGAAGTACAGGCCGCCGTCGTCAGTCTGCTCGAACTTTAGATTGGAAAGGTCCCGAAGGAACTCGGGGGCGTGGTCGCGCAGGTCCTGAGTCAGGTTCAGCATGAGGTTCCTTTAGCTTAAGGTCGTGTCGGCCGCGTGCGCGGACCCGCTCAGACCCATTGATTTTACAACAGAAATGACTTGCTTGATACCGCCGCGAGTCGTTACCAGCGAATTTGCCTCACCGGTGAAAGTCGCCTCTACCCGTTCGGCCTGGGGGGCCAGCGTCTGACCGTTGGGCAGGCCGAGGCAGAATCCAACTTTAGAGAGCCACACCGCTACGGCGCCGACGGTCGGGACGAACTTGGCGTTGAACATCGCTCCCGGCGCCTTGGTGCCCGAGCCGCCGACCATCCCTTCGTCTGACGCCTGAAGAAGCTCGAAGGCGCCCGGGCCCTTCCCGGCCAGGAAGTAGACTTGCTCCTCCTGCCCCACAAAGATTCCGTTGTCCACCGGCACGACGCCGGTGATCTCCCCGGCGAAGCCGATCGACCCGGTGCGCAGCTGCCGCAGCCCGGGGTTGAACGGGTCGCTGTACTCGAGCCGGTTGCCCACAGCGACGTAGGTGCGGCCGTTGTAGTGGGTGATGAAGCGCCCGCCGGACAGCGGCCCCAGGAACTGATTGCGGGCCACGATGCTGAAGTCGGCTTGGGTCAAGAAGAAGATGTCCCCGGCCAGCACCTTGGCGACCAGCCGCAGCTCGGATTCGTTCGGCGGCGTCAGGTACAGGTTCACGTACTCGACGTAGCCGAAGTCCCACTTCACGTCGGCGACGATCAGGCCGCCTCCGGTGGAGTCGAGCCAGGTTGTGTCCGATAGTCCGGACTCCTCACCCAGGTCGTTGACCAAAGAATAAGACGCTCCGTAGCGTCCAGGCGCCAGCGAGCCGTTGGCGAAGGGGGAGACCGCCGGCCGGACCTCGGAGAGGTCGACGATGCCCGGCTTGCGCACCGCCAGCGTCGAGAGCACCTTGCCCACCAGCCCGGGCTGCGTGAACCAGACCTCGCCGTTCTCCTCGGAGTAGCCCACCGGCACGTCGGGTGTCAGGCCGGCGAACAGCGCCGTGAGGGCGAAGGCGCCCTCCTCCTCGGCCACCGAGTAGAGCGTCGCGCCCGCGGCGAGCAGCGTGATGCTCCCGCCCCACAGACTGTGCGCGCCGAGCGCGGCGGCCGCCAGCTCGTAGCCTCCGCGCCGGCGCACGCCGCCGTTGCGGTCGAACAGCACGTCGTCCGCGCGGCGCGCAGCGCCGGCGGGGAGTTCGGTCTCCGCCGACAGCACGTCGAGGCCGCGCATGAACTTCGGTAGGGGTTGGGTTTTCATAGGTGTCCGATGTAGGTGTAGTAGATTGAGTCAGCCACTTTATAGGGCAGGGGTCCGACCTGAGTGACCGTCTGCGGGGCCGTCGCCAGGCTGGTGTAGAGGGAGTTCGTATGGACATACGCCTCAGCGCCGTTGGCGTTGACCACCAGCTCCATGTAGTGCTGAAAATCGTCCTCTTTCAGCGGCACGTAGATGATGGAGCCGACCGGCGCGGCGCCCGTCGGCGAGAACAGAGTCTTGGGGTCGGTCAGCTCGACCCGCCTGCCGTTGAAAAACAGGATGAGCCGGTCGTCGACGACGGAGTAGCCCGTAAGAGCGTCCTCCCAGTTAACCGGGTAGATGATCGGCCCGGCGTCGCGCGGGAGCCAGTTGTGCTGCTCGCGCCCCTCCCAGTACAGAGCGTAGGCCTCTCGGGTGCCGGGGACGGCTATTGCGTGGGTGCACGCAGCGTTATTCCCGTCGGACTGAGTGTATGCCCAGAAGTAGTGAACCTCTTGCCCCGTAATCGCGTTCAAAACATAAGGTCCGTATTTTGCCCAGGAATAGGTAGTCCAGTTGGCGCGGCGGTCGTTAGAAGTGCCGTAAAACGCGCCGGCGCCCTGAGTGTAGATGGCGGGGGTCGGGCCGATCACATAGTCATATACGAGCCGCCCATATACGTCGGTGGTTATGGCCAGGGACCCTTCAGGAACATGCTCCGTGACCACGTCACTGAGATTCTCCCAGTACAGAATCTCTAACCGATCACCGTCAAAAAACACGTTGAGCGGTACGCTGTACGGCGCCTCGCTCCTTCTGGCGGCGCTGCGGCTGTCCACCGCTAGACCGCCGTTCATGTCTATTAGATACAGCTGCGAGCCCACACCGGTGGGAAGAAAGTACGGCGCCGCACTTATTGGCCTGAAGGGCTCGTCGGTCGTGTTATTCGAGAGCCGCATGTCGTTGAATAGCTCGATCAGCACCGCAGAGCCGCTCCCAACAGGCTGCCCGACCGGCGGCGTGCGATCGTGCGCGGTCAAGCTGATACGGATCGCGTAATGCCCCGCCATAGGACCATCGCCTGAGACATACCGCTGGCACGTGTTGTGCGCCTCGGTGCCGGTGTCTGAGAACGCCCAGCCAAGGGTGGCGCCGTACGGACCCCACACCGCGTAGTAGGGATCGAGGTCGTCCTCCGAAATGAGCCGCAGCACGGTGCCCGCCGTGATCGCGTCGAGCAGATCGACGCCAGTGGGGAAGGTCTCGCCCGACGGCAGGCCCCCGAATTCTTCCAACACGGCTAGGGCGTCGAAATCCCCGGCGGCCTGCGTAACATCGCGGTACGACGCGCCGGTCGTGCCGGCGAGCAGCGGCAGAGGCATGGCGATCACGCCCTGGTTGATGCTGATCTCCACCAGCCAGTGGTTGCGCTGGCCGGCCTTGACGATTCCATGCGTGCGCACCCACTTGTAGTCGTACTCAACTTTCACGCCGCGGTCGATCAGCTCGCCGCCGGGCGCGAGATACCGAATGCGGCCGAGCCCCTGGATCGCCTGGATCACGCGCTTCATCGCGCCTGAGTACATACTGGCCTTGAGATAGGTCAGCTGCGACACCGGCCAGCCGTCGATCGCAGGGCCGCTCAAGTCGCTGTGCACTGAGCCGGGTTCCAGGCCGAGTTTGAAGGGGTCGTGGTACTGGAACGGGATCTCGTGCGCCTGCGCGCAGTACGGCGTCGGGTGGAACGACGAACACACCGTCTCGCCGTCTACCTCGCGCTCTTTCAGCACGCCTTCATGCACCACGCCGCTGTACATGATGGGGCGTGCGCCTTCGCCTTTGGGTGGCGACGGCGCTGGTTCTGTCGTGACGGTGTCGACCGGACCCTTGCCGGTGGAGAGGATGACGATCTTCGCGGTGCCCGCCAGGATCACAGTGACCGTCGCGTTGCTGTTGGGGACCTTGCGCACCAGCGTAACGTGCGACACGCCCCCGGTGGCTTTCTGCTGCAGCGCCTTGAAGAGAAGATTGCGCCCGAGCCCGGCGAGCAGGCGGGCCTCAGCCAGGTCCCCTTCGACTCGGACAGATACATCAGTGGGGAAGTAGGTATCACTCAATTTGTCACCTCGGCTGTGCCGAATTGGCTGGTGTCGCCGATCGTTGGGTAGGCGATCTGCCAGCGGTTACACGCGTACTCGAGGGAGACGATCGGCTCGCCGAACTCCAGCGGCGCGATGCCGGCCGGGTTGATCGACGGGCTCGCCGACGCGGCGCCGAGCGCGGCTGAATCCCAGCCGCTGGGTTCCACGCTGCGGATCTTGAACGCGACGAACGCAGTACCAGGTTCGTAGCTGTCAAACCCGGGGGCGTCGATGCTTCGTACGAGGTACTCGGTACGAGGTACGCCGAACTCGGCGGTGTCAAAGCCCGTCGCGCTGAGGGGGCGGTCGAGGAACCACACCGTGTGCGAGCCAAACTCCAGGTGGTCGTAGTCACCCATGCGGAGAGTGAGGGGCGCGTGGGCAACGCCGGGGCGCCCGCCAAACGGGGAGGCCGGCAGGCCGCCTACAAATACGCGCGAAGAATCCCAGCCAGTCGGCGTGATCGGCCGGTGAAGATGGCTGATGAACACTCCGCCGAAGCTCAGCCAGTCTGTCCCAGGGGCAACATCGACAGCGCCGTAGTGCCGGACTTTGTGTGCCCCGAACGCTACGCCGTCGAGCGCGACCGGGTAAATCGGACGGTTGAACAGCTCGACGGAAGTCGTGCCGAATATGCTCGCCGAGAGACCTACCGGGTAGACCTCTCGGTTCTTCTTCGTTACGGCTGTCGCGCCGAAGAACAGCGCCTGGATGCCGTTCGGGGCGATCCCTTGCGCAGCATTGGCGACGGTCGTGGCGCCGAACTGCAGTGAGTCAATGCCGGCGATGTCAAGCAAGTGCGCGATCGCGACGGAGCCGAATTGCAGAGAGTCGATCGCTGTCGGCAAGACATTCTGAGCGGCGGCCGCTACCGCCTCAGGGAACACCCCGACGAGCATCCGGCCGTCGTGCGTGGGGATGGCCGTGACAAAATTGAAGGCGGCTAACGCGCCGTTCGGCGGCGTGTAGCTCACAGGTATCCCACCTCAGGGTCCCCGAACGCCACGGCATCGCTGCCCGACGGGGCGACATCTCGGGCGAGCGAGGCGACGGCCGTGACCGGGTCCCAGATCACCGCGTTGCCGAGACCGGATGGGTTATGCGCGATGATGGTGTAGGCGTCGTCGGTAATGAGTGCCGAGAACACAAACAGCCCCGCGGACGTAACGACCTCCTCTTCGAGCGAGCCATCATCCACGCGGTGCGCGCGGACAGTCGCGCCGCCCACCGCAGCACCTGCGTACGAGAGGTAGCCGGCAATATAGGTCACAGCCAGGCCCTTGGCGTGTAGGCAGCCCCCTGATATTTGTCGAGCCCGACCAACAAGCGCGTCTGCGCTATGGATGTGTCTGGGGACTGAAGCCCGGCAAGCGTGTAGAAGGAGTAAGCGTCCGGCCCGAAGTAGAGCTCGTCGCACTGAAAGTCGGTCGTGTCTGCGACGCTACCGAGAAGCTCTCCTTCAAGAAAGAGCTGCACCCCTTCGAGGGTCGTCGTGTTGTTACGAGTCATCGCGACCCGGAGTACTGTGTCAAGGTAGGGCTGGCACAAAAAGGTGTCGACGTACGGCCCTATCGACCGGAAGATAGAAATGGTGGAATTGTCGAAATCTACGTACACTTGAAACCCGTCTGTGGTTACTGAGTCTGCGAGCGTGAACAGCAGCACCGGGCTCCCCGCAGAGTAGGTGCCGCTCGAGACAGTGAACATAGTTTCAAACGTGAAGTCCCCAGTACCGACGATGAGCTCCGTAGCTCCCGTCAGCGAGATAACGGCGTCGGCAGGGAGCTCGGCGACGGGCACCAAGTCGTCGTTCGGAAAGCCCCAGCGATTGCCGAAAACGGTCGTCGCCCCCACCGGCGTCCCGCCGCCGGCCGAGTTCGTGAAGTCAGTCTCGTAATTGAGGCGCAGTACTTCGTAGGACTCGTGATCCACGAAGCTGATCTCGTGGGCGCCGAGTCGCTGTGACTCCGCAGGGACTGCGAGCAGCGAGCGATTGAGCGTAGCGACCGCTGCCACCGAGTCGTAGACGATCGCGTTGTAGTTGGTGCCGCCAGCGAGGTCATGCGCCACCACGGTATACAAATCCCCGGTGGTGAGCGTTGACATAACGAACAAGCCGGTGCTATCCGTCGACGCCTCCTCTCCGAGAGTGCCGTCGTCGAGTCGATAGGCCCGCGCGAGAACCCCGAACGTCGGCACCCCAGCCACCTTCACCGATCCGGCGACGTAACCCATTGATTACACGCGGAATATTTTATTAGTGCCGTTGTCCCAAGTCACGATGATGTCGCCGGAGTTCGGCGTGATCGCGAGACCTGTGGCCGTGTCGATGTAGGCGATCAAGCCCGACGTCGCTTCGACCCCGGTGCTCTTCACCAAAAGGACCGCTTCGATCGACACGCCGGTGACCGCGGGGAACGTCACGTTGTCCGCGTCGCACGCGCCGGCGGTGGCCACGCGAGTGGTCAGCGTGATCGGGCCAGCGATGCGTGAGGCCACCGCGACGTCGTCCAGAAAATCGTGCGCGGCGCTGTAGGTATATGCGCCAGTGTCGATGAGATATGCGACGACGGTGCCGCCGGTCCAGTCGAGGCCAGTCGTTGCGGCGAGCTGTCGAGCAGCGTCGTAGAGTGCGTTTGCCATGGTGGTTCCTCAGTCTAAGATCAGAGAGATAGTGCGAGTTTCGCCCGCGCCAGCAGCGCGCGGCGGTCGACGATGCCATTCAATCCGCCGTTGATCCTGCGGGTCACGCCCTCGAAGTCGCCCTTGTCAGCGAGCGCGCTCAAGCCCTTCCAGTTCCAAAACTCGACAGCAGACCGCGCTGCGTACTCCGGCTCGCACAGCCGCTCGGGGTTGTCGAGCAGCGTGCGTTCAGTGCCGAAGATCACCTTCGACATCTTGGCGTGGTTGGCGCGGCCGGTGATCTGGAAGATGCCGTGGCCCTTGTACTTCCTGCCGTCGCCCGGCTCGGTGTTGCCGAGGTCCTTGCGCCCTTCGTAGGCCTCGCCGCTGGCGAGCTCCGAGAGCCATTGGAAGCCTCCAGTCTCGTGCGCCGCCTGGGGGAGGAACATCTCCATGCGCTGGCGCGTGTCGATCTCGCCCGCGGCCATGGCCTGTACCAACGGCTCGTAGATCGCCGCGATCGCCGGTCGCTTGCTGTTGCAGATCGCCTGCAGTTGGAGGAGGGAGAACATCAGCTTCCTTTGATGTGGTCACGCAGCCACTGCACGTCGATGCGGAGGCCTGCGACTTGTTCTTTCAGCGCGTGCACCTCTGCGGTGAGGCTCGCGATCTGGCGATCGGACTCGCTCAGTTTCGCCACCGCGGCGTCACGTTCGTCAGTCATCTTGGTGATCGCCACAACGCAGTCGTCCTGGATCCGGTCAGCCCGCGCGCGCTCGGCGTCGGCGCGGTCGGCGTACTTCCGGGCCTCGGCCTGCAGCGTACCGACGACGTCGGTCTCCGCGCGGTCCTTGGTCGTCTCGACTTTGTCGCGCGAGAGCATGCGCCACACGTAGCGGGCGAGGAACGTCGCGCCGAGCGTGAGCCCGGTCGACACCACGACGGGGTTGTTGGCAACAACCCCGGAGATCTCGGTGACTTCGCTCACGGGCCCGTCCAGCCGTCGTTGATTGCGGTGCGGAGCAAAACCCAGAAGGCGAAGCCGGCGACGATCACCACCCCGGCGGGGGCGGGCAGCGAAGTGCCGAAGGTCATAGCGTAGGCGGGCGCCGCGTAGAGTACGAAACCCAGCGCGTTGACCGCGACGCCGACGCGGGGCCGGCGCCACCGCTCATACACGCGCCACAGGCCTAGCACGCCGTAGACTGTGAACGCCGCGGCCCACGCGGCGGCGGGGGCGATGTCGTTCATGAGCTTATAGACCGGGGTGCCCAGCGCGTCGGGGACGGCGCGCAGCTTGTAGACCCAGACGAAGGCGCCTGCGGCCAGGCCGAACCGGACTGGCGCGGTGCTGCTGCCCCACAGAAGCTCTATGGTGTCGCGCCAGATCTCGCGCAGGCGGTAGTGAAGATCGAGGTTCACTTGAGCTTTACGCAGTTGAGCTTGAACGGCTCGCTGAACTCTTTCGCTACCGCCTTGGCCGACACCTTGAGCTGCGCCTCGCACGCGGCCCGGCTCTCATACACCGTGGGAGTGCCGCTAGGGCCGTAACCATAGCCGACGGTGGGGTTGGACAGCAGTACCAGGATGAGCACGAACATGGCAGACCTCTTAGGGTTGGGTGCTGATGTATTCGATGGCCGAGTCAAGGCGGTCAGCGCAGTCGTGGTGCTTGCGCGCGTTCTCGATCGTCATGCGGTCGTACTCCGCCTGTTTCGGGGACGTCGGCGGCTGTGGGCGCTCGCACGGCTGCAGCAGCTCCGCCGGCGTCGCGCGGGCCACGGGGGATCGCGTCGGTGAGGATGCGCAGGCGCTCAGCATCAAGATCGCAAGCGTCAGCAAAACTAGGTGGGTTGGTCGCACGGTGGGCCTCGAGTTGTTGGAGAGCGGTTTCCGCGGCCTGGCGGGAGGCCCTAGCCTTGGCGAGCTGGCGCTTCACCAGGGCCTGGTCTTTTGCGAACTGCGCGTACGCCAGATCGGTGGCCTCGTTGAAGCCCTCGATCTGCGCTGCGTGCGCGGCGGCCGCCACGGCTTCGGCTTTGCCGGAGTGGCCCTTGAACCAGCCCACCCCGCCCATGACGGCAGCGACGATGAGGGCGATCAGGTAGGTCGCCGGGTTAAACGCGGCCGTGAGAAAACCCATTAGATGCACCCGCTCTTAAGTCGTACTCGGTTTAGCTCTAACTTTAGAGCCTCGTTTTCTTGAAGCAATTCATTGACATACATGATTATACTCTGGCGCTCTGCCAGAGTGACGAGAGTGTAACCCTCCCCCACAACAAAAAACAAAACCACCAAAACAAAAATCAAAAACGCAGCTGTCTGTTTCATACAATGTCCGATCGCGTCGAGGGCTGGACAACGTCGGCGCGAGCCTGCGCCGTTACTACGGTGCTACGAACCGGGGCGGTCGAAATGTCAGTACGGCGTTCCTGGTACGAGGCACTTCGTACGTCGTACCGAGTGGGCAGAACCAGCGTGCCTACAAGGCCTTGGGTGAAGAACGCCTGCACCGCCAAGGCAGCGCGCCGCGCCACGCCGATGAGCTTCGACACTGAGGCGCCGATGGTGGACCCCGCCGACCTCGAAAGGTCGATCGCCCTAGCTACCAACGGTGCGTTGAGGGCTGATGAAGCGAGAACCTTCGAAACACGCCTCGCCGCGGAAGCTGACGTAGCGGCCGTCGCGAGCAGCGCCAACGCGTAGGCCCGAGCTGTGGTTACGGCGGCGCTGGTCGCCACCGATGCCGACAGCGTGCGGAGGAGAGCGCGTCCACTCTGGACGGAAGCCACCGCGGCGGCAGATGGGGACTTCACGACCTGCACCACGCGCGCTACAAAGGCCGATGCAGTTTTCGTCGCGACCCTCGTCGCGTAGACCGCCTTGCCCACCACCGCGCTGGTCGTTTTTGACGCCGCCCTCGATAGAGCGCTGGAGCGCGCGACCGCGGCGGCCGAGGCCAGCGCTGCCGATAGGACGAGCAGCAGCACCTTCAGGCTCGATACGGTTGCAACGGTGGCGGTGGTGGCGGCCAGGGTCAGAAGGTTGACGACGCCACGCAGGAGGCTGGCGACCACGGTTGCGCTGGTGGCGCGCGAGGCCTGCACCACCCGCGATAAGAACGCGACCGGGGTCGACGTTGCCGTGGCGGTGTAGCTGGCCCCGGAGAGACGGACGACCGTAGCCACGATCGCGGTGGCCGCGGACTTGGTAGCGCTGGTGAGGCGCGCCCCGGAGGCCGCCGCCGAGCTTGATGCGCTGAGGACTGAGTCGAAGGCGCGGACCATGGACGGAACGGCGCCGGCTGGCGCCGACTTCAACAACAAGACCGCCTTCGCTATGGAGGCCGCTGGAGATGATGTTGCCAGGGCGGTGTAGCTGGCCCCGGAGAGACGGACGACCGTAGCCACAACAGCGGAAGCGGCGGCCTTGGTGGTGCTCATGAAGCGAATGACGACAGAGGACGCCGCCGTCGTGGCGGCCCGTGCGGCGCCCACAGCACGAACCACGGCCGGCGTCACCGCCTTCGCCCCCGCCTTCGTTGTCGCGATCGAGCGCGCCATTGAACCGGCCAAAGAAGCGGACACAGACTTGGCAGAGACAGTCGACCGCAGCAGGGTCGCGGCGGCCGCTACAGACGCGGCGATCACGACGGAGAGAGCTCTCGCAACGGTCGCTGAGCCGGACAAAGACGCGGACACGGACTTGAAGACGGCGCGGGTAGCGATAGCCGCGACCGCCGTGGTGGCCGACAGGGCCAGCAGGTAAGCGCGCGAGGAAGACACGGTTGCGAGCGCAGCGGCCGCCGCGGACTTGGTAGCGGACGCGGCCTTGGTTGCCGATGCGCCGGCAGTGTGCTGTGCGCTCTTCACCGCGCCGACCGCGCGGACGAAGGCCGCGGACACCGCAGAACCCACAGCCCTGATGGCGAGAGTGGCGCGGGACAGAAGGACGGCCGTGACGACGGCCGCCGACAACGTCATATAAGTTACCGTCTCGGCGACTGGCGTGTAATCAACCATCGCCCAAAGTGCGGACGACCTAATCTTATACGTGCCCGCCGCAGTTAATTTGATGCCGATCTGCATCGCGTCCAGCTTGCTCGTTGACCACGCCGCACCATCGGGGTCAAGGTCTGCTGTGATTAGGTACGGATTCAATGCCGTTGTACTCGGGCCGTTAGTCACCCACGTTGTTTTGTTATGGATCGTCGCGGTGGATGCCGTCACCGTCCCGCTCGCCTCTTTCTTCAGGCGCAATTGATACGCGGTAAGTCCGTCGCCAGTATCGTTAGCAATCCGGCAGCCGACATGCACTACACTGACAGTGTCGCTCGCGCCGATGCCCGACGCACCGCAGTTGTAATCGTCAATCTGATTCAGAGTCAGCGACTCGACATAATCTGTGGCATCGTTCGGCGTCACCTCGTCCTGCTGTGACCAGTTCGCACCGCTGTCGGAACCGCCGCGCGTCCAGTCCGCGTTGTCACCCGTCGCATTAGGGCGCAGGCAAATGACCTTGCCCATCCCGGTCCAGGAATTGTTGTTACTCCCGCTCGTCGTGTTGACGGCAACGTCATCAATGTAATAGTCGTGGGTGACCGCTGCGCCCGTGCCGAACGCTAGAGTTCGTGGATCGGCGCCGTTGGTATTCTGACCCGTCACCGAAACGACCGATGATCCATCCAGCTTTACGTCAATCGTGCCCGTGCTCGCATGGCTTAGTACCTTAAACTCGAAGCAATACCAGGTGCCAGTCGTTAGCGCGATATCCGATCCGACTTGTGTATTCGGACCGTTCATGACCTTGAGCCCGGCCCCGGTCCCTCGGAACCGCATCAGGATCGTAGTGCCGGCGCTATCGGCGACGTATGACACTAACGTATTATTCGCCGGAAGCGTCGTTGCGTAGTACCAGAATCGTCCGTAGATAGTCTTATCGGTATTGGTCCCCAGAGAAATCGTTACATTCTGCACCGACGACGATGGATTGTTGCGATATGAATACGCCCCGGTATTTTTTGTCGTGCTGTTGATGCTGCCAGTAGGCGTTGACCCAACAAAGAAAAATTCCTTGTTCCCTGTCAGATCGTTAAGCTCAAACCCAGTCGTCAGTAATCGGGCCATTTACGCGGCCTCGTAGCAATT